>Ga0209724_1000838_pt1 | contig 29019 bp, 19 predicted proteins | sample grotaG_FD_184143 | JGI IMG/M metagenome (GOLD analysis project Ga0209724, IMG submission 184143) | Glacier valley bacterial and archeal communities from Borup Fiord, Nunavut, Canada, to study Microbial Dark Matter (Phase II) -... | ecosystem: Environmental > Aquatic > Freshwater > Ice > Glacier ...
CGTTACAGGTTTAATAAAGATGAAAATTTCCAGCAAAGGTGAGTACGGTTTAAGAGCGTTGTTTGATTTGGCTTTGCACTATGGCAACAAACCCCGACGTAGCCGCGAAATTGCCGAAGACCAGAAGGTGGCGGAGGATTACCTTAACCAGCTTTTGATAATCATGCGAAAAGCGGGTTTAATTCACAGCTTGCGCGGCCCGCAGGGTGGTCATGTTCTGGCAAAACCTCCCCAGCAGATTACGCTTTATGACGTACTCACTGAGTTGGAAGGTTCATTGTCCCCGGTAGATTACTCCAACGAGCTTAAAGAGGCCAAGCAAGTCCCGGTGGACGAGTTGCTTGACCCTGTTTGGAATCAGATTGAACTGGAAACCGCTACTACCCTCAAGGCTACGAACTTGCAAATGCTGGTGGATGGTTACGAGATTCAGCAGAGTAAGCAACTTATGTACCATATTTAGCTATTTATAACCACACCTCAACTAAATGGACAGCTTGAGAGATGAGCGACGAAAATAACTTTGAGGAACAATTAGGCCAACTTCTGGAGCGGGTTGCCACTCTGGAAGAAAAAGTAGCCCGTTTAGAAGGTGGTAGTCGTCCGGCAGCTTCGTCAGGGGTTGTCGCCACGCCCGTCGCCGATAAAGACGCGCTTGTTCCTGCGATTGCCGAGGCCCTGCAACAAATCACTGAGGGAGATGCCGGGGCTATCCGCCAACAACTAATCAAAAACGGGCAGCCCGCCAGCCTGGGCCGCAGTGATATTAACAAAGCCCTCTATTCCCGCAAAGACCTTTTTACCGTAGACCGCCAGGAGGGAGCCAAACCTATCTGGAAGTTAGTGTTATAAAATAAAAATGGGACGCTTTTTAGTGCGTCCCAACGTCCTAATTCTGTTTTTCCCATTCGGTGCGGGGGTCGTAGCCTTTAGCCCGCCGACTGTTCGCGCCCCACTTTAGAGCAGCGAGGTCTAATGCACCAAACAAACCTAGTATTGTCACAACTGCAAATATAAGTTCCATAATCCACCATCCTTTTTTATATCTTGTACTACTAAAATTCTGTCCTGCCTATGAGCGCTTAAAGCCCTTTGCTTTAGTCCTCACAATCCTGAATTGTTTGGGCTGCTCTTTTTTAAGTCGTTTTAAGCCTTCCTGGGCCTCCTGGGCTTGCCGCTCATGCTCGGCATCTTTCAAAAAGTCGTGGATGCGGCTTTCGGAAAGCTTCCCCAGTAGGTAATCGTTGTTAAACATTTGGGTTCACTCCTTTGCCAATATAGCTGATAAATCTATCAATGTAGGTCTGAGAAAGTTTTAAGTTTCTCTCACAGCTACATCATAGCTCTAATCTGGAATCGGGGTAACAGCTAAAAGACCAGTCTTCTATTGCGCTTTGGAGGTGAAAAAGAGGACAAAACTAAGCGAAAGTGCTTAGTCAAAAACACTCATAAATACCTAGCACAAAATAGCCAAAATGGGTGGTATTAAGCTCAAAAACCCTGAGTTTCGCCCCAGCGTTCGACTGAAGTTTGGAGGAGTTCGCGGATACGACTAGGTGGTACATCGCCCACTGCCGAATAAACTCTGGTGCCAACATGGATTTGCAACTCGCCATCCGCCCCACTAACCACATGCACCTGTTCGGTGATACTGCCGGGTAAAAGGGTATTTTCCTGAGCGATAAGTTGCTGCAAAACGCTTTCGATGCCTGCCGCGAGGCTAAATTCTGGCATCAGGGGTTTGTCGCCACCCCCCTCCATAAGTTGGCGGGCTTCTTTGGAAATAAACAATTTTTGCATAATCTTGTTGCGTTTGCGTTCGGTGCGTTCAACGTTTTCTTTGGCCTCTTTGTCATAATCTTTGGCATAGAGAGCCTGTCCGCTTTTCAGGTCATAACGCAAGGCGGGTGGGGGGGCTGGGGCGGGTGGTTCAGGAGTAAATTGCGGGGCTGGTTCGGGAGTCTGAATCGCCCGTTTGTTAGCCATTCTTTCTGCCAGACTCTTACCCTGTGGTGGGGTATTGGCGGGCGCGATAGGGGCCAGGGAAGTCCTTGATGGGGCGGGCGGCCAGGGGTTATTCTGGCTGACGGGTGGGGCAGCCTGTATCGGTGGGGTGTAGGAAGTATAGTCAAGGTTTACAGGTGCGGCAGGCGGTTCCTCGACCATTTGCAAAGCCGCCGCTATGGGTGAAATTGGCTCAGGGAGGGCTTGAAGGGGCACAGGAGGAGGGGTTGAAACTGCTTCCAGTGACGGCACTTCTACCTCAAAATCCTGGGGGAAACATGAAACGGTGTAAAGGTCGGTGGCTCGCCCATTCGTTCCGGCAAATTGGGAGGTTACTTCAATCTGCCATTCCGGGAGCAACACCTCAAACCAGCTATTCCACATCATTTCACAGGCCAGGGCCAGACCTTCACTACCGTTGGCGGTTCCACTGGTGGTTCCACTGGTGGCTTTTTTAAGGTTATCGAGCGCACCGCATTTTGCTACCTCAATCTCGATACGGTCTAGCCCAGCGTTATTCCCGCCCGTTTGCCGAAAACTCCCTACCCAGCCTCGCTCTCCATAAACCAGCGTTAAATAGGTCTCTACAATTTCTATTGAGTCGGCTAAATTATCGGCCTTACTCTTGCCAATCAAGGCCAGCATGGCTTTCATTTCGGTTTTGCCAAAGGCACTCCGTACTTTGCTGCTTAATTTCAGCGCGTCGCCAGGGCCATAAGCCGCGCTAGTCTTCATTAGCCACTGCCCATCAATCGTAGACAGTAGCCAGCGCAAAAGCTCAAGCGGTTTGTTACCTTTTAATTCGTACACAGTTAGGACTCCGAAGACGGTTGTTAATTTTTGGTTGTTAGTTGTTAGAAAGTCCTATTTAACCAAAAACTAATAACCAATAACCAACAACTAATTAATAGGCCAGCAAACCTTTTTGTTTAAACCAATCCACCATATGGGAAACGCGGGTGGAAGTGTTATCGCTGGTAAAATTCTCGTCAAAGGTTACAGGTGCTTCTTCCCCGGTAGTATCCTTGTAAAAAGCTCGCCAGTGTTGCGGTAGAAAATCGGGCAAGTCAGCGTCCAGCAACAAAGCAATCATTTCCGTCCAGCGCAAGGCACACGACTCTAAATTATAGCCCCCACCGCCAAACAAAACCAGCCGACTATCACACAACTTATCGGCCAGACTTCGCAGAACGCTGGTAGCGTGGCGATAACTGGCGGAGGAATAGTTCAACTCGGTCAGGGGGTCGCCACCATGCCCGTCTACCCCCATCTGTAGGAAAATAAATTCAGGACGAAACTCCTCCAGCAACGGTGGCACTAGCGCGTCGAAAGCCTGAATTAAACTCTGGTCGCCGGAATAGGGGGGCATTGGCAGATTAAATTTTGTGCCGATAGCAATACCCCGCCCGATTTCATGTACATCGCCTGTGCCGGGGAACAGATAACGCCCGTCCTCGTGGAAATCTATGGTCAGCATATTGGGGTCTTCGTAATAGCCGTAAACCATCCCATCGCCATGATGAGCATCAATATCCACGTAGGCAATCCGTTTTATGCCATAATCCCGTCGCAAAAGCTCGGCACATACCGCCAAATCGTTAAACACGCAAAAGCCACCCGCCCGCCCCGGAAAGGCATGATGCAAGCCGCCCACAATCGTCGCCCCGTAGCTGACTTCACCCTTCGCTACCGCCTCTACCACCCGCCAACTACTGCCGACCACCGTTTTAGCCGCCTCAAAGCCCCCCGCCACCGCCGGAGTATCGCCCCCATCCAGAAAGCCATAGCCCCGCGCACAAGCCTCCTGCACAAACTCAATAAAGCTTTTGCTATGAAAAAGGCTCAAATCTTCGTTGCTGATTTCCTGAGTGTCTAGCATCAAAGTATCAGGGTGTTCGGGAATGCCGAGGGTTTTGAGCAGTTCCCAGGTTACAATGGCCCGCTTTGCCCCAAAAGGATGGTGTGGCCCAAAGTCATAGTTTAATAAAGCGGGCCCATAAACCAAACCTAGTTTCTTTTTCGGTTGTACTGATTCTGCTTTCATAATCTTTCGGTTGCCAGTCGTCGGTTGTCGGTTGTCGGAAGGTTGTTAGTTGATAGTTATTGGTTGTTGGATACAAGTCCAAAATTTTCTGAACAGGGCGCGGAGACCACGCCCCTACGAAATTCCCCCTACTTCATCCTTTGTCTTGCCGCACGGTGTAGATGTTCCTGACCCAACACTCCCAGAATTTCGGGATTAAGATTGCCCGCCTGTTCTGCCAGAATAAACACCCGGCGAGACTGCCCCGCTTGCATAATATTGCTGGCGTGGAGGGCGGTAGAGTCCGGCTTTACGGTTAGCATCTGGCCCAGAGGGGTCATCACATTACGGGCGGGAGTCTGCCACCAGGTGTCGGACGGGACTTTTTTAATATCAGCTAGGTCAAGCACCCCCACCACCTGTGACCCTTCGGTTAAAATCACATACCCACTGACCAACAGATGTTGCCGGATAAGCTCAGTTAAAGGTAATTGAGCCTCGGCAGTCACGACATCTTTTTGCATGAGCTGGATAGCCCTGACCGAGCGCAAACGGCCTTGCCAGCGATTGTAACGACTGCCCAAAGCGGCAGAAACCATTACCACCAACCCACTAAAAATCAGGGTAGAGCCGATATAAAGTTGCTTTTCCAGCATTAAATACCAGCCCAAAAGCACCATTACTGTGCCAATCCCCGTCCCCATAAAGCCACTAAGCCGGGTCGCTCGCTCATAATCCCCGGTGTATTGCCAGAAGACCGCCCGCAAGGCACGCCCGCCATCCAACGGCAGACCGGGCAAGAGGTTAAAGGCCGCCATCCCAAAATTGGCGGCGGAAGCAGTTGCCAGCATAAAGCGAAATGCCCCGCCCTGCCCACTGTAGCCTATCCAACCCGTTAGCAGCCATCCCAATCCAAAAAATGCCCCGATTGTCAGGCTAACCAGTGGCCCTGCCAGAGCAATTTTGAATTCCACCGCCGGAGTTTCGGGCTCCTCGCTGATTTCGGTCAGGCCACCACAGGCCGTCACCACAATTCGCCGCACCGGGACTTTGTAACGAACCGCCAGCAAAGTATGTCCGGCTTCGTGGGCAATTATCGAGACAAAAATCAGAATTGTAAGCAGGGCGGCGGCAGACCAGCCAAGTATGTCCGGCCATTCGGCGTAATATTCCAGCGCGCCCTTTAGCAGTAACAAAATCATAAACATGACCAAAAACCAACTCAGCCGAACCTCGACTGGCACTCCCGCCAGATGAGCCAGTCTTAAACTATAGCGGGGAGTAGGTTGTTGGTTTGATTTCATTGGTTAAATTCTTTCATAGCGTTCCAGGTCTAACACAAAAACGGTCGCCCGCCCCGCCTGTACCTCCACCCCTGACCCCTGCGCTTCTGTGGCTTGCGCTTTGGGCAAATTTGCGGTAAAGGTTGGGAAGGAGTTAGGGAGAGCTTGTTTAGGATTATGCCCATGACTCGCCACAATATTCAAGACATCGTTCACGGCCTCCACCGGAACGCCTACAATCACGGTAGTATTGCCCTGCCGCAAAAAGCCCCCGGTGCTTGCCAGGCGGGTCGCCCGAAAATCGGCGGCGGTCAGTGCATCAATCAAATCATCGGCATCGTCGTTTTGCACGATTGCCATCACTAACTTCATCCCCATGCTGAAATTCCCTTCGTGTCGCCTTAGTAGCGATTTGCTCTCTTTTCTTTGCGGTTATCTTCCGAAACAGAATAAGCCAAAGTTCTTGGCTGAGTTTGTGTAATTATAGGTGTGGATTATAACGGAGTCAATGAAAATCGTAAAAGGAGTAAGAATTCAGGAGTCAGGAGTCAGAATTAGGAAGAAAGAAGCAAAAATAAAGAATAATTGTAGGGGCAGGTCCCCGTGCCTGCCTGATACTCGTAGGAGCAAGCTCTGTCTTGCGATGGTTTATCGGCTGGCGGAGCAGCATCCTACGGGCTTCCGATTTTAGATTTAGTACGCACTTTTGTCGGTGAAAATTACGATAATCGTTTTGAGCATAATCTTGAGGTCAAACAAGACTGACCAATTTTCTACATAATAAAGGTCATAGCGGATACGCTCGGCAATCGAGGTATCGCCCCGCAAGCCGTTAACCTGCGCCCACCCGGTAATCCCAGCCTTTTCCTTGTGGCGACGCATATAGCGGGGGAAAATCTGGCTAAACTCTTCTACCTTGAAAACTTGCTCCGGGCGCGGCCCCACAATACTCATATCACCCAACAACACATTGATAAATTGGGGCAGCTCGTCCAGACTATAGCGACGCATAAATTTACCAATGGCGGTACGGCGGGGATCGTTGGCGGTAGTCCAGCCGGGGCCATCCGCTTCTGAGTCAACCCGCATTGTGCGATACTTTATCACCGTAAAAGGATTGCCATCCAGCCCGACCCGCTCCTGGGTGAAAAAAACCGGGCCTCTGGGGTCAGTAATTTTGACCAACAAGGCACAAATAAACATAAGCGGGGAAGCTACGATTAAGAAGGCTGCACTCAGGGCAATATCCATAATCCGCTTAACCACCCGATTGATGCCCCGCAGCGAAACATCCTTGACATTAACCAGGGGTAGCCCGGTGAGGTCGCCAATCGTTACTTCGTTGGTGGTGATAAGTTGGAAGGCATCGGGATAAATTTTGATACTGACGGGTAAATCGTCACACATATCTACCAAATCCAGCAGATGGTCCTGGTTTGCTCCACTGACCGTCACAATAACCTCGTCCACCTCATGCCCAACCACCACCATTCGTAGCTGGCTCAACTGGCCTAATATGGGCAGATTATCGTTAGAATTGTTGGCGGTGGGGCTATCGTTTTGGCTTAAATCGTCGGTCAGCACCCCGATAATTTTGTAGCCTAGCTCTGGGGCTTCGCTCACTTTCCGCAAGATGCGCTGGGTAGCCTCGCCCGTGCCCACCAGCACCATCCGAATCTGGGCCGCCCCCCGTTTGCGTAACCCGCTAACTATCCCACCAAATATTAGGCGAACAAGGGCCGTCAAAACTATAATAAATACCATTGAATAAATTAAAATCTGGCGGGAATACTGAAAAGTGGGGCCGAGGATGATAGAGTTGAGGGCCAGGGTTAAAATTAGACCCAGCACTGTCGCAGCGCAAATCCGATAAAACTCGTCAATCTTGCTATAGCCGCGCTTCAACCGATATAACTTATGATAATAAAACGAAAACATTAGCGCGCCCACACTGAGCGACAAAATTATCGGGTAGTTTTCGGGGGAAAAGGGGATAAATAAGCCACCAAAGGGGATTTTGGCCCGTAACTGATAGGCTATCAGGAAACCGCCCGTCACCGCTGCCATATCCAGACTAAATTGCAGCAACAAAAAGAAAAGCTGAAAAAGGTCGCGTCCTGCCTTGTTGCGGCGTTTTCGGCCCGGAATTAGCCCAGCATCTACCGCCCCATCCGCCGCTGCCGTTACGTTTGGCACGACTTTTACGGTTGGGTGTGGTTTTTTCTCGGCAATTTCTTCCTTGACAGGCAATGTATCCGTAAAACAACCTTTCGTTAGTCAAAAGTCAAAGGTCTAAAGTCTAAAATCAAAGCGACTAATACCTTGAGTACATGGCACAGGTGTACGCCCTTACAAAACGAATTTCAGGGCAGGCACGGGGAGCTGCCCCTACCTTTAATTTTTTACCGACAACCGATGACTGACAACCGACAACCTTTTAACTTAGTCCTCAGTCCTCAGTCTTTTTACTCGTTACTCGGCACTCGTTACTTTTTACGAGACTCGGCGGCGTTCTTTGGGCCGAAAATAGTTAACCGTCAGGGCCAAGCCACCTTTAGCAAAAATACCCAGATAGATAAACCAGTTTAGCAAGAAAAAAGTACGGCGGGCGTAATGCTTGCGATAAAAAACCAGCATCGCCTGATAAAAGTTCAGAATAGCCCCCACACTACGTTGCTTGCTACTCTCGCCCTTGAGGTGCAACACGGTGGTGGCGGGGTTGTAGTATATTTTCCAACCCTGCTCCTTGATTCGCAAGGCCCAATCCAGGTCTTCGCCATACATAAAAAACTTCTCGTCCAGATAGCCCACCTGGGCCAACGCTGCTCCCCGTACTATCATAAACGCCCCACAAACGCTATCTACCTCATATAACGTATCAGGATCTAAAAAAGTTAGGTTGTAGCGGGCGAATCGCTTATTATTGGGGAAAATTTTACTCAAGCCAAGCATGCGGTAGAACGATACCTCCGGAGTAGGGAAGCTGCGGCGACAGGCAAGGTCAAGCTGTCCGTTGCGGCGTACTAACTTTGGCCCTGCCGCCCCGGCCTGGGGGTTATTTTCCATAAAATCGAACATGATTTGCAGGGCATCCGGCGGTAGCAGCGTGTCGGGGTTTAGCAACAAAACGTAACGAGCCTGGGGAGTGCAACCCGCGCCAGGGTTATAACTATCCAGTAGAGCCTTTTGGGGTGCGGGGCAAACCTGCTGCAAGGCTAGATTGTTGCCAAAAGCAAAGCCGCCATTTTTGGGGCTGGCGATTAATATCAGGTTGGGATGAGATGCTACAAATTCCTGCTCTATCAGGGCGGCACTTTGGTCGTTAGAGCCGTTGTCCACCACCACCACCCGATAGTTAAAATTTACCTGGCTGGCGAAAACTGAGTTCAGGCAATCCCGCAAAAGTAAGGGCGTTTTGTAATTAACGATGATTAGGTCTAAATCACTCAAAATGTTAAGGGGTTGCCCCGGAGCGGTTGAGGGTTGCCCATATTCTTCGTTCTGGTGGTTGGGCCCGGTTTCTAACGCGCTCAACCCGATTGTTGGGTTATCTTCTGGCAATGTATTCCTGTATTGTAAACACAATTTAATAACTGCTCAATTTGCCGCATTCACCCGATTATAGCAAAAACAGAGCCGCTTTGGAAATAGGGGAACAAACCTGACCCCTAACCCACTTCCCGACCCAGGAAGGGGGGACAAGAATTCTTGCTCCTTGCACCTTTATTCTTCTTTCTCATCCTTCATCCTTCCTACTTCATCCTTTCAATAACAATTCCCCAAAATATATTATAGTGATGTAATGTAAAATGTAATCTAGGGATTTTATAATGAATCAAGTTTAAATTTTTCAACCCACGAAACAGATACGTTGAGGTAACTGTACCACCCTCTCCTTATTTGTGTCAGTAGTAAAGTTGCTTAAAGGCTAATCTTGGAAGTGGTGGATTGATAGCCAATGCCTCTATTCCTCGAAACGGTTGCCAGTTACGTGCCGGCTTTGATTGCCCGTCGTTGTATTAATGAGCCGGAGAATATGAGCGAAACCGGGCTGGAGAGATTTCCGGCGGCGGCTTTTTTTGCTGATATTTCGGGCTTTACCCGCCTGACCGAACAACTAGCCCAGCAAGGGCCCGCCGGAGCCGAAGAATTAACCCGCCTGCTTAATGATTATTTCGGCCAACTAATCGAGCTTATCCACGCACACGGCGGTGAGGTCATCAAGTTTGCGGGGGACGCGCTGCTGGCTTTGTGGCCTTTGGATGAAGAAAATCTAGCGACTGCTACCTATCGGGCCGCTCAGTGTGGGCTAGAAGTTCAGGCCAAACTCCACGATTATCGCCCTACTGCCGAGGCGCGGATGACGTTGCGGGTGGGGATTGGGGCGGGCGAAGTGGTAGTGATGTATCTTGGCGGTGAATTTGGGCGGTGGGAGTGTCTGGTGACGGGTGAGCCCTTGCTCCAGATGACTGCCGCCCAGCAACAAGCCCAACCGGGAGAGGTAATATTGTCGAACGCAGCCTGGGATTTAATAAAAGATAATGGCAATGGGCACAGGATTGGGGCTGGTTTTACCCGTCTGTTGGAAACCACCCTCCCCTTGCCCTTAGTAGCCGCTCGTCCCGCCCCGGTTGCCCCTTACATCGAAAGTGGTTTACGGGCCTATATTCCCGGCGCGGTTTTATCCCGGCTAAATCCGGCAGAAACGGGTTGGCTGGCGGAACTTCGGCGGGTAACGGTCTTGTTTATCAGTCTGCCGGACATGACCCCCGATGCCCCTGACTCCCTCGAACAAGCCCAACGAGCGATGTTAGCCCTCCAAAAAGCCCTGTATCGCTTTGAAGGTAGTCTTAATAAACTGAGTGTGGACGAAAAGGGGACAACCCTGGTGGTGGCGTTAGGTTTACCGCCATTGGCTCATGAAGATGATGCTGCGCGGGGAGTCAAAGCGGCTCAGGCCATGCAAGCCGAGCTGAAAAAGCTAAACTGGAACTGCGCGATTGGAGTAGCTACCGGGCGGGTTTTTTGTGGGCTGATTGGAAACGACATTCGGCGCGAATATACCATGATTGGGCGGGTGGTCAATATGGCAGCCCGTCTGATGCAAGCGGCTTCGCTCGGCGAGATTCTGTGTGATAACCCCACCGTTACCGCCAGCAAAAACCAGCTATCGTTCGATACCTTGCCCCCAGTTTTGCTCAAAGGTCATTCTGAAGCGGTGACGGTCTATCGTCCGCTTGGCCTGGAAACAGTAGGCGACAAGGGCCAGACCGCCATTGTTGGTCGGGAACTGGAACGAGCGACCCTCATCAAACATCTACAGACTTTACGCAAAGGTGGCCCCGGCGGAGTGGTGATAATTGAGGGGGAGGCCGGAATCGGCAAGTCGCGCTTGTTGGCAGATTTGCGGCAACAGGCTATTTCGATGCGTCTAGGGATTTTTTCGGGGGCGGGTGATGCCATTGAAAACTCCACTCCTTATTACGTCTGGCGCAGCGTTTTTAACCAGATATTCGACCTGGAAGTGCTGGCAACCACTGAAGCCCGTCGCAGCCATATTCTGGATTTGCTGGAACTTGAACCCCAACTACTGCCTCTGGCCCCGCTGCTGAATAGCGTTTTGATGCTGGACTTACCCGAAAGCGAAGTTACCGCCGATTTACGGGGTCAGGTGCGGGCTGATAACACTCGCGACTTGTTGCTAAAATCTTTGCAGGCTTCGGTGGGCCGCTCCCCCAAAGTGTTGATAATTGAGGATGCCCACTGGCTGGACTCGGCAGCCTGGGCTTTGACGCTGTTGGTGAGCCAACTGGTGCGCCCTTTGTTGCTGGTGATAGCCACCCGCCCGATTAATGAGCCGCGCCCCCCTGAATTTACCAAACTAGCAGAGACCGCCGACATCTTGCGCCTGGAAAGTCTGACGGCTCAGGATATGCAAGCTTTGGCCTGTCAATATCTGGGAGTGTTAGCCCTCCCGCCGCAAATCGAGGAACTATTGCAGGAGAAAACGCAGGGCAATCCTTTTTTTATCGGCGAACTGGCTTACTCGTTGCGGGATAGCGGGATACTGGAGATAAACGAGGGTCAGTGCCAGCTTGCCAGCGACGCGGGGGATTTGCAATCGCTGAACCTGCCCGATACGGTGCAAGGAGCGATTACCAGCCGGATTGATAAACTCACCCCCTCCCAGCAACTAACCCTGAAAACTGCCAGTGTGCTTGGTCGGGTGTTTAACTACAACCTGTTGCGGGCGGTTTTTCCGTTAGAATATGAAAAAATAAACCTGCCCGAACATCTGGCAACCCTGGAGCTACAGGATATAATCACGTTGGAGAGCCGTGAACCAGAGCTAATCTATAGTTTCAAGCATGTGATTACCCGTGAAGTTGCCTATAACCTAATGTTATTCTCCCAGCGTCGCCAGCTCCATCAGGCCGCCGCCGAGTGGTACGAAGGGCAGCAAACCACAGACCTTTCGCCATTTTACCCACTTTTGGCCCATCACTGGGGCAAAGCGGATGTAATTCCCAAAACTCTGGATTATCTGGAAAAAGCCGGAGAGGAAGCTCTGCGCGGTTATGCCAACCGTGAGGCTATTCGTTTCTTTACCGAAGCTTGCGCGTTAACACCCTTCCCTACCACCAAACTTCGCTTAGCTCGCTGGGAGCGGCAACTTGGGGAGGCTCACCTGGGCCTCGGTCAACTCACCACCAGCCGTCAACATCTGGAAAAAGCCCTGACCCTGTTAGGCTGGCCTATGCCGACCACTAACCGACAGCTACTAGCTGGCCTGTTTAATCAAGCGGCGATTCAGTTGGGCCATCGGCTATATCAGTCGGGTTTAAACGCGGCGGAGGGTGAGGCCGGGGTAACTTTGCTGGAAGCGGCGCGGGCTTACGAACGACTGGCAGAGATTTATTATTTTGATAATAACAAAACCGCTACTATTTACGCTTCGTTACGCACCCTGAATCTGGCGGAAGGCCCTGGACTTTCCCCCGAATTGGCGCGGGCTTATGCTAATATGAGTCTGGCGGCGGGGATTTTACCCAGCCCGACCCTGGCTAAAGCCTACGAAAAGCGGGCTAATACCACCACCCGCAAGGTAGACAGCCTATCCTCGGTGGCGCGAGTGCTGCTGGCAAGCGGGGTTTATGATTTGGGGGTGGGGAAGTGGGCCAAGTTTCAGGATGAATTGGAGAACGCCCTGGCAATTGCCGACGGTATTGGCGACCGCCACCGTTGGGAAGAATGTACTGCCTTGCAGATTTTTGCGGCCCGTTGTCAGGGTGATTTTGCAGCAGCCACCTGGCTCTGCTCCGATTTGCTGGTCTCGGCTCGGCGCAGTGGAAACTCGCAGTCCCAAATTTCGGCTTTGCACGGTCAGGCCACAGGTTTGTTGATAATCGGGCAGGTGGATTCGGCTCTTGAGTTGCTGGATGAGGCCAAACGCCTGTTGACTCACTATCCAGGGCGGGTGGAGGCGATTAAAATAGATAGTTTGTTGGCGCTGGCCCATTTGCGGCGGGGTAGCCTCGAGCTGGCCGCTAAATTCGCTGCTAGTGCTATGCAGCTAACTTCCCACTCAAGCCCTACCGCCGTCCAATTGCTGGAAAGTTATGGCGGTTTGGCGGAGGTTTATCGGCAACTCTGGCAATTTGCTATTGATAATAACGAGGGTAAACAGGTAGAATTAGCTACGAAGTTCGGACACAGTATTCACGCACTCCAGCGTTATGCCAGGGTTTTTCCGATTGGCAAAGCTCGTGCCCAACTCTGGCAAGGTATTTTCTGGCAGTTACAGGGTAAAAAAGAAGGGGCGGCTAAAAGCTGGTATAAAGCGGTTGCGGCTGCTGAAAAGTTGGCAATGCCCTATGATATGGCGTTGGCTCAACTGGAACTAGCCCAGAATTTGGCAAATTCGGGGTTGGGCTACCTGGAAAAAGCCATCCAAAACTTTGAAAAAACCGGGGCAAGTTACGAGCTGACCCGCGCCCGGAATCTAAAACAGGAATTATTAATTACTGTAGGGATGCAAACCTAACCCTCTCTCGAAAGGATGAGGGATGAGAAAGAAGAATAGATAGGGGAAAATTTGTAGGGGCGGTTCGTGAACCGCCCTGTATCGGGGGAGTTCATAGTGTGTTAGATCAAGAAACCCTCACCCTACCCTCTCCCTTTGAAATGGAGAGGAATATTAACCCAGTCATTTACGGTTTATTTTGTTAATTTTCATCAAACCCATCCCTACAATTAGGGACAAATCCTAAAGGTAGGGGCGGTTCGTGAACCGCCTGGATAATATGAGTCAAATTATAAAGGTAGGGACGGGGTCTCCCTGCCCAGGCAAAGTGGAAGGGTCTTATCGTTGAAAAGAATATTCAATCCGGCAATCGCCCTGATGTATCGGCTCAAATATCCCCAAAAGTTTTTATTAATCAGTCTTTTGTTTGTACTGCCTTTGGCTCTGACCATGTTTTTGTTAATTGGGGAAATCAACAAAGGGGTAAGCTTTGCCGAAAAAGAAATCCAGGGCGATAAATATCTGCGACCTCTACGCGGTTTGATGCAGGATATCCCCCGCCACAAATATCTGGCAAACGTTTATATGGCGGGCAATCCCCTGGTAAAAGGTGATATGTCCGCCGTGGAGACCAAAATTGATAGTAGTTTCAAAAGTCTCGAAACCCTAGATAACGAGCTAGGGCAAAGCCTGGAGTCAACCACTAGCTTTAAGGCTCTCAAGCAGGAGTGGCAGGATTTAAAGGGCAAATTTCTTGGCCTGAAACTTAAAGAAAGCGAAGTTGCTCACGATAAACTTATTAGTGATGTGCGGGCCTTGATTTCGCTGGTGGGCGATAGTTCTAATCTGATTCTCGACCCCGACCTCGACAGCTACTACATAATGGACGCGGTTTTGCTCAAGCTGCCGGAGGCGCAGGAGTTACTAGCAACGGCGGAATTTAGCGGACGGGGATTGCTAAAACTTAAGACCTTAACCGCCGAGGAACGCGCCCAGTTTATCTATATTTCGGCTCTGGTCAGGTCTAACGCTGTGAATATCCAAAAGGGGATGCGGGTCGCGATTAATAACAACCCCTCCCAGAACCTTAACCCGGCTATTAGCCCGCTCTTGAAAGATTATGTAGTCTCCACTAATTCATTCCTGGATACCCTGGATAAAGAGGTCGTTGGTAGCCCGGTGGTAGGTTTATTGGGCGAAGATTATAGCGTTATTATCGGCAAAGCTCTGGATAATAATTTCAAGTTTTGGGACAGGGCCGTTAACGAGCTGGATGTGCTGCTGGTAAAGCGGATTGATGGTTTTAACCAGAAGAAAAATCTGGTGGCGATTTTCTCGGTGACTACCCTACTTATAGTAATTTATCTGATTATCGCCTTTTATATGGCGGTAATGCGAACGGTTTATAGCCTGGAAAAAGCCTCCAAACGGATGGTGAATGGTGATATGACCGGGGTAATCAGTGTCCAGAACCGCGACGAATTGGGACAGGTCGCCGAGTCCTTTAATAGTATCGCCACCGCCCTGGTTTCGGCTAGTGGCTACCGACAGGCCGTGCTGGACAATGTGGTGGATGGGATTATCACGATGGGCGGGGATGGCACGATTAAGTCCATTAACCCGGCGGCAGAGCATATCTTTGGCTATCCCGCTGGAGAGATTGTGGGGGAAAACTTTAACCTTTTGCTCTCGGAGGCTGACCAGGATAATTATGCCAAAACAGGCCGGGGTCGGGAACTTTCAGCCCGCCGCAAGGATAGCTCAATTTTCCCAATTGAATTGGCACTTGGCGAGATGCACCTGAACGACCAGCACCTTTATATCGCCGTCGCTCGCGACATTACCGAGCGCAAGGAGGCCGATGCCGCTTTGCAACAGGCCGAGGAGAAGTTCCGGGCGATTTTCGAGCGGGCTGCCGAGGGTATTTTCCAGACTACCGAGAATGGTCAATATCTCAGCGCAAACCCGGCCCTGGCCCGAATTTACGGCTATGCTTCTACCGAAGACATGGTTGGTAAACTCACCAATATTCAGCACCAACTATACGTTGACTCAGGCCGCCGTCTGGATTTTATCTACCTGATGGAGAAATACGGCAAAGTTACCGATTTCGAGAGTCAGGTTTATCGTCAGGATGGGAGCATTATCTGGATTACCGAAAATTCCAGCGCAGTCAAGGATGTTTCGGGCAAGCTGCTTTATTATGAAGGCACAGTGGCGGATATAACCGAGCGCAAACGGGCCGAGGAGGAGTTGCAGAAGGCCAAAGAGGCGGCGGAAGTGGCGAATCGCTCCAAGAGTACCTTCCTGGCAAATATGAGCCACGAGCTACGCACGCCCCTCAACGCGATTATCGGTTATAGCGAGATGTTGCAGGAAGAAGCTCAGGATTTGGGTCAGGGTGATTTTGTGCCCGACCTAGAGCGGATTCATGTGGCTGGAAAGCATTTGTTGAACCTTATCAACGATATTCTCGACCTGTCCAAGATTGAGGCGGGCAAGATGGAGCTTTACCTCGAAAGTTTTACGGTCAAGGATATGCTGGAAGATGTTATCACTACGATTCATCCGCTGGTGTTGAAGAAGGGTAATACCCTTGTAACTGAGTTCGCGCCGAATTTAGGGATTATGCGGGCCGACCTGACCAAAGTGCGCCAATCGCTCTTTAACCTGCTCAGTAATGCCTCCAAGTTCACCGAGCAGGGCCAGATTACCCTGACCGCCCACCGCAAAACTGATGCGGATGGTGAGTTGGTGCTGTTCAGTGTCAGTGATACCGGGATTGGCATGACGGCGGAGCAAATGGGCCGACTGTTCCAGGCTTTCACCCAGGCCGATGCCTCGACTACCCGTAAATATGGTGGGACGGGTCTCGGTCTGGCGATTACCCGTCGTTTTTGCCAGATGATGGGCGGTGATATTACCCTGACCAGCGTTTATGGGCAAGGTACGACCTTTACCATTGAGTTGCCGTTAGAGGTCGCCGAGCAGCGTACCGAGTCATCCACTGGCTCTTTTTCACATATCAGTATTCCTAGTACTAGAAATAGTACAGTGCTGGTAATTGACGATGACCCCACCGTTTGCGATTTGCTACAACGCTACCTGATAAAAGAGGGGTTAGGGGTTGAGGTAACTAATAACGGGGATGAGGGCTTGCGGCTGGCTCGTGAGCTACATCCTGCCGTAATAATTCTGGATGTTTTGATGCCGGGGTTGGATGGCTGGGCGGTCTTATCGCTCTTAAAGGCTGACCCCAAACTGGCGGATATTCCGGTTATCATGCTGACGATTGTAGAAGATAAGAGCATGGGCTTTGCTCTGGGGGCGGCGGACTATCTGACCAAGCCGATTGACCGTGACCGCCTTTCGCTGGTTCTGAAAAAATACAGCCGGGAACAGACTTCTTCGGTATTGCTGGTTGAGGATGATAATATGACTCGCCAGATGATGCGCCGCGCTCTGGAAAAAGAGGGTTGGGGGGTGGTTGAGGCCGAAAATGGCCGGGTTGGTTTGGAAAAGATACTGGAATCGCCCCCCCAACTTATTCTGCTGGACTTGATGATGCCGGAGATGGACGGTTTTGAGTTCGTGCATGAGTTGCAGAAAAACAAGGAATGTAGTTCAATTCCGATTGTAGTGGTGACGGCTAAAGATATTACTATCGATGACCGTTTGCGCCTTAATGGTTATGTGGAAAAGATATTACAAAAAGGGGCCTACAGTCGCAACGAACTTTTAACCGAGGTGGGCAATCTGGTGGCCTCCTGTGTCCAGAACGGGCTTAAATAGAGGGGGATTTTGGTGCCGAAGTTACTTTTGGTAGAAGATAATGAGATGAATCGCGACATGCTTTCGCGTCGTCTGGAACGCAAAGGGTTTCAAATTGTGATTGCAGTGGATGGCAGCGAGGGGGTTACAATGGCTCAAGCTGAATTACCCGACCTGATTTTGATGGATATGAGCTTACCAGTGCTGGATGGCTGGGAGGCTACACGTCGCCTGAAAGCCATCCCTCAGACTAATGCTATCCCGGTTATTGCCCTGACCGCCCACGCGATGTCAGGAGACCGGGAGCGGGCGATGGAGGCTGGTTGCGATGATTATGATACCAAGCCCGTTGACTTGCCCCGCCTGCTGGAAAAAATTCAGACCTTGCTGGATAGGAAAAAATAGCTTTGGATGGTGGGTTAGTACAAAAACACAAGAATTATTGTGCGAAGTGAGGGTATTACCCCCTCTCCCTTTCAAAGGGAGAGGGTTGGGGTGAGGGTTGGAGCTAATTGACCCTTGAGTTTGGGGCGGCGGCCTAATCGGTTGTTGGTTGTAGGAAAAATTAACAAGGATATACAGGATAAACAGGATGTTGGGCTAGGCAGGACATAGGAAAGTGTCAATTTCACGAAATAAAGTTACCCCATTTCGGCGATTTCTTCCAGCGATATTGTACTACCAACCTGCCAGCCGGGTTCGGTTTTAAGTTGCTCAAGGGGAAGTTCGGGTAAGGCACTTTGATGCAAATGGAGGAAGGCTAACTCTTCCAGATTAAGGTTTTGGCGGAGGGTTTCGGCTTTTCCGGCAAAAATAGCGGCCTTTTCGGTTTGGCCCAAACTATAGTAAGCCAGAGCTAAGCCAAACAAACTCTCGATTATCCCTTCCTCGTGATTGATAGCCTGCTGGTTTTCCAGGGCTTCGCGGTGTAGGATTAGGGCTTCCTCGTATAAACCTTGCCAGCTTTCCAGCCAACCCAAACTATTCAGGGTATCGCCTATTCCCCATTTAATTTCAAGGTTACTATAGACCACCAGAGCTTCCTCAAACTGCTCCTTGGCGGTTTGATAATCACGGGCGCACAACGAGCCTATCCCCAGCAACCCATCACAGCAAGCCACCGCCCATCTATCGCCCATTTCGTGGTTCATATGTTGGGCTTCTTCCAGGCTGACCCGCGCAAAGTTTAAATCGCCTTGACGCAGCGCGGCAATCCCTTGAAGCGTAACCGCCGTAACCAGGCTCGATTTATCATTAAATTTCCGCAGAAGTTTGACCGCCTCTTCCAATAATTCGCGGGTACGGTCAGGGGTCATAATGCCGGTAGATTTGTCGGGGGAAGTGCCCAAAACTGCCAGCCCCACCTCCACGATGCTCAAGCCACGCACATAATCGGCCTGAGATTGGGCTACAAACCACAAACTGTTAAAAATATCCAACGCCCCATCCCGCACATCCCGCATATCGCGCCAGACCCGCATAGCCTCTTTAACCAGCAAGATGCTCTGGGCCATTTCCCCCTGCAACCTCCGCACAAAACTAAGGTCGGTCAGGGTATCAGCAATACCCTTTTTGTCGGCAATCTGGCGATAGAGGGTCAGACTTTCTTCCAACAAGGCCAGATTTTGTTCAAAATCCCCGGTAGAGCGGGCTACTCGTGCCAGTGCCACCAGCGTAATAGCACACTGGCGATGTTTGCCCTCCGCCCGATAAATCGCCAGGGCTCTCTCCAGATAAATCCCGGACTGGTCATAATCATCCTGCGTCCAGGCCAACGACCCTGCCCCCAGCAACACCTTCGCTAAAGCCATCTCCGAGTGCTGAGTGCTGAGTGCTGAGTGCTGAGTTGGAAAGCCGGGGTTAGGTTTATCTTCCCCCAACCCCTGACCCCCAACCCCTATCCCCCAATTTATGGCTTCCCCCAACCAGCGACGGGCCTCGGTCATATAGCCCCGGCGTTGCCAGAACCGCCACAAAGCCCCGCTAAGTCTAACCAGGGGATGAGGGATAGTAGATGGGGGAGTAATATCTTCCCCGACCCCCGACCCCTGACCCCCAACCCCTCTTTCCATAATCCAGGCCAGGGCCGAGCGCAAATTATCATGCTCGATTTCCAGACAGTCGAGCCACTCTAGCTGTTCCTCGCCATCAAAATTAGTCTCGGCTTCCTCGGCAATCTGCAAGAAATAGTTCAGGTGACGCTCGCGCAAGCCGGGCAATTCGGTGGTGGTTTCCAGTTTCTCGCGGGCGTACTGGCGAATAGTTTCCAGCAACCGGTAACGCATTTCGCCGATATAACCCTCAGTGATTTTTTCGGCAACCACCAACGATTTATTAACCAACTGGTCTAACAGGTCAACGATTTCATAAACCTCAACCGCGCCGTTGGTGCAGATGGCCTCCGCCGCTTCCAGCATCCAACCCCCGCTAAAAACCGCCAGCCGTTGCAACAGTGCGCGCTCCTTGTCCGAAAGTAACTCAAAGCTCCAATCTACCATCGCCCGCAAAGTCTGCTGGCGGGGCAAGGAGGTACGACTACCCCCGGTCAGGAGATGAAAGCGGTCATTCAGGCGGGTAGCGATTTGCTCCACCGAAAGTGACTTGACGCGGGCGGCGGCTAACTCAATCGCCAGTGGAATACCATCCAAACGGTAACAAACCTGGGCTACGGCGGGGGCGTTGGATTTATCCAGGGTAAAAGAGGGGCGGGCGGCAATAGCCCGTTCGATAAACAGGCTAACCGCCTCGAAATCTTTCAGGGTCGCCCAATGTGGCGAATTTTCCGAGAAGTCGCGGGGGTTAGGAATAGATAGCGAGGGCACGCGCCAGCTAGTTTCGCCGCTAATTCCCAGCGTCTCGCGGCTGGTAGCCATGATGCGGAGTTCGTGACAACTGTATAAAAGGGCTTCCGCCAATTCGGCGCAGGATTCTATTAAGTGTTCGCAATTGTCCAACACAATCAGGGTACTCTTTTGTTCCAGTTCGTAGGCCAGACTATCCAGCAAGGAAGTTCCCGCCGCCCCCTGAATCCGCAGAGCTGAAGCCACCGCCTGGGCCACCAGCGTTGGGTCGGAGAGCTTGGCTAAATCCACAAACCAGACCCCATCGTGATAATTAACCATTAGTTGGGCCGCTACCTGCACTGCCAGACGGGTTTTGCCCGACCCACCCGACCCGGTGAGCGTTAGCAAGCGGGTATCGTTCAGCAACCTTAGAACCTCGGCGACCTCGCGCTCCCGCCCTACAAAACTGGTCAGGTGGTGAGGTAAATTATTGGGGATTTTGATTGCAGGATTAGCGCGGGTGACTGCCCCGCTATCCCGCGAGATAAAAGTGGTGGCAATCGCTTCGGTATTGTTAGAGCCGCGACTAACGGCACTGGTGTCCACCACCGCCGTATCGCTACTGAGGCTTAATAAAATGCGTTGATAAACCTGAGCCATTTCCATCGCCGAGCCAAAACGGTCAGCGGGGAGTTTTGCCAGAGCCTTTAGCACTAAATCGTTTATCTGGGCGGGCAACTTGGCCTCAAACTGGTAGAGGGGCGGGGGTGGGTTGTTGGCATGCTGCATTAGCAACGAAATCGTCGCTCCCAAAAAAGGCGGGCGACCTACCAGCATTTCGTATAACATTACCCCCAGCGCATAAATATCACTTGCGGGGCTTTCTTCGCCCATCGCCTGTTCTGGCGACATATAGATAGGAGTTCCCATCGCCCGCCCCGCCAGTGTCAGATTGTTGGGGTCTTCTAAATCTTTTACCAGGCCAAAATCACTGATTTTATACTGACCGTTGGCCTCGCGGAGGATATTGGCGGGCTTAATATCGCGATGGACAATTCCCTGACGGTGGGCGACCTCTAGTCCGGCGGCAATCTGAATCAAAACATCCCCGGCTTCCTCCAGGCTCAATTTTTGTTTGGTTGCCAGATATTCCTTGAGGGTCGGCCCTTCCAGGCTACCTTCCACATATTCCATCACAATGTAGGGCATATCCTGATGCAAGCCGAGCTCAAAAACGCGCACAATATTGGGGTGACGGTCAAGGCGCAGGGTATTTTTGGCCTCACCGTGAATAAAACGTTCTTTTATCAGAGGGTCACTTGCCAGATTAGAAAGCATAATTTTAATAGCGCGAGGTTCGCCCAGCAAAATATGGCGGGCTTGCCACACTTCGCCCATGCCCCCTCGCCCTAACAACTTATCGAGGCGGTATGCTCCACCAAATGTCATTCCTGGTTGTAACATAGCTAGAATCTTAGAGGTAATTGGTTGTCAGTTGTCGGAAAAATTCGTAAGGGCGCACGCCTGTGCCCTGTATTCAGGGAGCTCCTCTAGCGGGTGGGTTGGAAACCCACCCCTACAAGTAAATTATTCAATATAACTACAAAGTAAAGTAGCCTACACTCGAAAAGTGTAGCATAGCTTATAGCAAAAGAAAAGCTAAGGGGCAAAGAATCCAGTAACATCCATTACCAGATGGGCCGCCGAACGGCTGTGGAGATTAAAAGTACCGTCATTCGCCAGACGTACCGCAAACCCGCAGGAATTGACGGGGCGATTGCCATAATTGATGTTGGTAGTATTAGGGCGTTGGGCCTCTTTTGGGCCGGGATAAAAGGTAATCGCTCCGACGTTTTGGGATAAAGAATGAAGCACGGTGCTATTACCCACCAAAACTTTGGCGGTGGGTGGAATAGTAATACCGCCAAGTGTAACGTTGCGCCCGCTTAAATTCTGAACTTCCCCTTCCGACAGGGCTTTGTTCAGGGTATTCAAGCCTTGTTCTCCGGGCCGCGTCTCAAAAATACGGAGGGGCATGCCGAGGTTATAGTAATATAGCCCGGTGCTATTCTGGTCAACCGCCTCTTCGCTATAATAGCCGATAATATCAATGGTAGCATTAACCTCTTTGGTGCTTATAATATTAAAAGTACCATCCTTGCCCAGCGTCAAAGTGAAGGCGGTAGTGGCAGTCTGGTCAGAATGGTATAAAATATTTGTGCCTAACGGGCGGTTTTTCCCAGTAGAGTCGCTAGGGCCAGGGTAAAGAGCCACCCAGCCATCTCTGGCAAAAGAGTCTTTAGGGTGATCAACCGAAAGATAACCCACAATCGTTTTAGCCTTTGCCGGGATTGTTAGCTCTTGGTGCTGGACACTATTCCCGTTAAGGTTTAGACTTCTATTTTCAGCCAAAGGGGTTCCCAGGTTTACTTTAGCTGGTTGACCGGGGCGCGTGTCCAATAATCGCACAGGCGTATTCAAAGGGTGGTAATACAAGCCAGTTGGGGAAGGGGCCGCATAATAACCATAAATATCAACGATAACGTTGGCGGTACGATGATTATATAGATTTATTGTACCATCGCTGCCCAGGCGCATATTGAAATTCCCGGTAGCCATCGAGCCGGGGGGACAAGTTGCGCTGATTGAAGCGGGACGATGGCTGCCCACCGGGTCGGCAGGGCCGGGATAAATTGAAAGATAATTCCACTCGTCGGCATCGGCACTAAGAATTTGGGTTGTCCCGACCATCGCGCGGGCATTATTGGGGATAGTTTGCCCCTCGAATTTAATATTATGGGCTGGTAGGTTAATGGTCTCGCCAGAATTCAAAATATCGCTATGTCTAACCAGCGCGCGTTCTCCTGGTCGGGTATCCAGTAGGCGAAAGGGTGTGGCTAGAGGGTAATAAGCCAGAGGAACCCCAACCGAGGTTATGGGTGCTTTAAAGCTGGGTAAGCGCAAACTTATGGCGGAATAGGCGGGAGATTTTGAAGAGTTTGTGTTTAATAAATCTTCGGTTTCACTGAACAGGTCGGAAGGAGCGTGTCCATTCTCGGTGTTTTCGGCCTCGGTTTCGGGAGCTTTCTTTTTTCCAGGGCTGTAGAAGCTAGACCCCATAGTTTGCATCATATAGTCGTCCAGGATTTGCCCTGGCGAACCTTGACTAACAACCCGCCCTTTGGAGAGGTAAATTACTTCGTCACAATAATTAACCACATCGCCCACCGAGTGCGACACAAATAGCATCGAAACGCCCTGGTCTTTTAATTTGCCAAGTTCAGCCTGACACTTGCGTCCAAAAGCCGCATCGCCCACCGATAATACTTCGTCAATTATCATAATATCGGGGCTGACCGTGATTGCCACCGCAAAAGCCAGCCGCATATACATTCCGCTACTGTAGTTCTTAACCGGGGTATCAATAAATTTACCCAATTCACTGAAATCTACAATTTTGTCATAACGGGCATCCATTTCTTTTTTGCTGAAGCCATAAATTGCCCCGTTCAGGAAGATATTTTCACGGGCACTCAGGTCAGGATGGAAACCTGTGCCTAGTTCCAGCATCGCCGAAACGCGGCCCTTAACCTTCACTCGCCCGGTGGTAGGTTGGATTATCCCGGTAACAAGTTTTAATAGTGTGCTTTTGCCAGCGCCGTTCTGCCCGATAATGCCAATAGTTTTGCCGCGTTGCAGCTTGAAACTAACATCCTTCAGAGCCCAAAAGTCCTCATAATTCGCTTTGTCTTTGCGGAGGGTTTTAACAAAAAAGCCCTGTAAGGTAGAGGCTCCCTCGTGATGGAGGCGATAATATTTGGAAACATTATCAACCTCAATGGCGTAATCTATAGATTCTTCGGTAAAGGTAGGATTAGAAGCAAGATTGGGGCTAATTTCGGTGGTTTCAGCTATTTTAATCAGGCTGGAATTGGTTGTTTCTAAAATATTTTTTTGCATTTCATTAAATAAAAAAATTTGACCAGTATGACACCTAGTGAGTTACAACTCCTACCACTAGGTGAAAGTTGCAAGGTTATTGCCAAATCGGCTCGGCAATTTATTAATAGAGCTTCGCTTCATCTGTGAATTATATCACGCCCCCCCCACCTCGGCAAACTTTTAATAACTTTTCAGGATTTGCCAAACAAAAAAGACAACCCGCAGGTCGTCTTCCAAATTAACCTTTGAATTTCAACGGTTCCGCACTTTTGTCACCCTGAGCTTGCGAAGGATCTTGTTGAAAATAAGTAGACTCTTCACTTCGTTCAGAGTGACAAGCTCTTTAAATGGTTACTTTAATTTCTTTGTATTCTCTGTGGTGAGAAAAATTTCCTCTACGCGGTAGTAGCCCACTTGCCGCCTGTTACCCAGACCTTTTCGCCATCAAATAGCTCTTTTTCGGGATTCCAGGGGAAATAAATTATTACCTGAAAATTAACCAGTTCTCCGTTAGGCTCCATTCCGGCCCACTTGCCCTGGTGCGTCCCAGTGACGTTGGCAACCTCAAAAACACCTTGTGGCCCCACCACTACCTCAGTCATTTTGAAGTCAATATCGGGGAAAGCTCCCAGAAAGGTAGTGTAAAAGTTACGGGCCCCGGCATGTCCTTCCCAACGCTGGTCGGTGCCAATTATTTCGTAGACGCATTCTTCGGTCAGGGTATCAATCAAGCCCTGTAAATCGCGTTTGTCTTCGGCAATCGAATGTTTTATCCACAGGCGGCGGATTTTCTCGTAAAGTTCGGGGGTTACGCGCCAGCCCAGCCGTTCCTGGATAGTGCTATCAACTTTGGCAACACTCATGTTTCGCTCCTTTCGGTAATAAGTAGTAATCAGTTGTCAGTAATCAATATTACTTAACCTAATTTTGCTATGTATACTCATCTTCTACTAAATGCGGTCACTTTTTTTCAGGTTACAATTCCTACAAAGAAGTTGTACATTATTCACAGTGTTAGCTCCGCCTTTACTAAAGGGTATAATATGGTCATATTCTAAATAAGTATTTGCTCCGCATTCTACACATTTGCCCCCATCTCTGTACCATACTGCACTCCTTACTTCTTGAGGGATCCTTCTGGACACAAGAGAGTCCGTTTGTTCCATCACTAAGTGACGTTTTTCAATTTTTATTAATGTACTGATAAGGGCTTCTGTAAGTAAAGCATCATGCACATCATAACGTCCATTCCCTGTTTTTTTTGTTAGTTCTAAATAAATTGAGTTTGGGTATTGGTCAATTCTTAAAATATTTTTCCAAAAAATTTCTGTTCCGCCAGCTTGTGCTATGAATAACAACTTTTTATTGGTAGCAATAAGTCTACCCGGTATCAGCGTCTCAGATTTATTTGCAATTTTATGATAGGTGGTTGGACATTCTAAATAACACAGCTCACCAGCCTCTAATAAAGTACCGTAGCTGGGTTGTATTGTTGGAATATTACCTTTACGGATATTTGAAAGGTATTTGAGATAATTAAGTCGTTCAAATAAGGGTCTTGCTTGAGATTCGGGGATGGAAAGTAATTGGCATAGGCGGTAAATTTCTTGTTCTTCATTTTCATTGATTTCGCCATCAGCGGAAGCAAAAGTAAGAGTTCTTTCAAGAAAATGCGTTGCATCTCCACGTATAAATGCCATTGCTTCATTCAAGTCAAGACCTTCATACGCAGCACCTGAAACAAGTTGTGACCACTCTTCAGAAGTTAATATTCCATCATTACAAAAGCCCAAAAAGGCTTGACGAAAACGGGTGAGTGCTTGCCTCACCTGCTCTTCACACTTTCCACAACGACTTGTTTGTTTATTAAAGCTCAGAGCATTTAACATTCCTATTTCTGTACGGCATCGCACACAAATTGCCATAATTGCTCCTTTCGGATGTAATCATAACCGATGTAAGGACTATGCTAAGATTGCTAAATTTTTGCTTAGCGGGCCAATAAAACGCGGGCGGGTGCGCCATCCGCATCCTGAATTTTCAGTGGTAAGGCCATCAAGGTATATTCTCCCGGCTCTATCTGCCTCAAATCCAGTCCCTCAACCACCACCACCTGTTGCGAGAGTAAAATATGATGGGTTTGGTAAACTCCGGGTTTAAATCGTTCGATACTCAGGTAATCTATCCCTACCAGCTTCACTCCCCGCTCTACCAACCATTCCGCCCCGTCTGGCGCAAGGGCGGAATAATTTTCGTGAAAAACTTCAGGGTTGGCCCACAAATTGGAGTTATTGGTTTTGAACAAAACGCGCTCGACCTTTTCTGGCAACCCAGCCTGTTCCAGGTGGGCGGCCTGAATATGCTCACCTGGTTTCAGGTCAAATTCCAGTACGTAAGCTGTGCCAACCAGGGCCTCTAACGGAAATTTATCAACGCCATTAGCCCCCTCAATAAAGTGGCGAGGTGCATCCATATGCGTGCCAGTGTGTGCGCCGAAGTGTAAAAGGCTGACGTTAGCTTCTGCCCCTTCTGCCAGGGTCGAAAGTTGGCGGAATTCGGGAGCAGGGTCACCCGGCCAAACTGCCAACCGCGAGTTCAAGATTACGCTTACATCATAAATTTCCCGGAAATCCATTTTATTTTCTCCAGTAAGCCGAACGCCACTTGCGATTTTTGCTCAAACTTGTGCGCCCGGAGCGAATGAGCCACCAGGGAACGAGGAATATGATTACGCCAAAAAGTACCGGGAAAATCGAAACATCGAAAATAGCCGGGTCGTTTAGCCAGCCAAAAACATCATTAAATAATAACGATCCTACCAACCCTCCCACGAGGCCAATAACCGCCGCCGCGATCCTTTGTGGGGTGAAAATCCAGATTTTGCGACGGGCTAAAAGCTCGGCAGCACCCCCGCCAATCAAACCTAATACGAAGAATATTAGAAAATCCAAACCATCTTTCAGGTCTTGCATGCGTCCCTAGCTCCTAATCAAGTAACGAGTAACGAGTGCCGAGTAACGAGTAAAAAGTTGTTAGTTAATAGTTGTTGGTTAATTTTATACTTGGCACTTTTTCCGACAACCGACAACTGACTACCGACTTTTTATCCTTCTACCAATCAGGGTGGAGGGTAAAAGCTGGCTGATATTCGCCCACTATCATGTTCCGTTTGTTGGTTAGCGGTTTCACCTGCAAGGCGGCGAAGCGTTCGATCATTTCGGCTGGAACCAGTTGGGCTTGCCGTAAGATTTCGGCCATAATCGGGCTAAAGGCGCGGCTTGCCCCGTCCTCAATCTTGAAAGCCAACCCCAAACCCTTTTCCGGGAAACCCGCGCACCACACTCCCTCCGCTCCTACTTTACTGAAGATTTTACTCTCCTGCAAGCTGTTCATCAAATCGGTATCTTCCCGGCCTGTCCCGGCGACCATAAAAGGATACTGGTTCATGGCGGCGGTGATACGGCGGACGGCGGTGGCTCTGGTGGGATTTCCGGCATCATCCCAATAGCCAGGGTCAGCCAGACGGGCAAAAGCGATAGCCATACGGGCGGTGCTAACCCCAAAACAGACCACCGAGCAGCCGTCTGTCCCCAATTGAATCTGGCTGGCGGGCAGATCGCAGAACTCACTGACTACTTGCAAAAGAGCCTGTTGCAAGGGGTGGTCGGGGCGGGCGTAGTCGAACAAAGGCCAGCCCATCTTTTTGCAAACCATTAGCATCCCGGTGTGTTTACCGCTACAGTTGTTATAAATCGGGGCGGGGGCAATTCCCTCTTTTACCAAACTATCGTGGGCAGGTGGATAAATCGGATAATCCGGGCCGCAGAGCAAGTTCTCCAGCTCAAGGCCAGCCTTTGCCAGCATCCCCCGCACGGTTTCAACATGTTCAGGTTCGCCGTTATGAGAGGCACAGGCCAGAGCCAATTCTTTTTCGGTCAAGCCAAATTGGTCAGCCGCCCCACTTTCGACCAGGGGTATCGCTTGCATCGGTTTGGCGGAGGAGCGGAAAAAGCTAATCGGGTCATTCTCTAACGGCCCACTACTTAAAATTACTTCTCCACTGGCGGTGGCAAGGACGATAAAACCCTCGTGGCGACTTTCGCTAATTCCGCCCCGCATCACGTTGACTAATAAACTCATTTAAGGTTTCCTTAAAGGTTGTTGGTTGTTAGTTGTTGGTAAAAAGTGCCAAGTCAAAGGTTAGAGGGCGCAAACCAAAATAAAGAACAAAAAAGCAAGAATTAGTAGGAGCAGGCTCTATCCTGCGATAATTATCGGATGGCGGAGCATCTTCCTACATTTATTCTCCTGATTTTATGCCTTTGACCAAAAACCAAGAACCCACAACTAAGAACTAAACCAGCCGGGGTAACACTCGTTTGATAAGAGCGGCTAACCGAGGGCCCGCTTCCCGCCCCACCGCCAGCACTTCCTCATGATTGGCTTCCGAGTCGCCCTCCCCGGTGGCGGTATTGGTGATGGTGCTGATGCCTAACACCTTCATGCCACTATGGGCCGCCACAATCGTTTCGGGCGCAGTGGACATCCCTACCGCATCGCCCTGGATTTTCAAAAAGCGTAACTCGGCCTGACTCTCGAAGTTTGGTCCGGCCACCATTACATAAACCCCGCGATGGAAGTTGATGCCTACATTTCGGGCTTCTTCCTCGCAAATATCCAGAAATTCGGGCGGGTAAACTTTGCTGACTGCTGGGAAGCGCGGGCCAAGTCGCTCATCATTCGGGCCATAGAGAGGGTTAAACCCCGCCAGACCGGGCATAAAAATATGGTCACGAAGGCCCATCAGGTCGCCAGGGCGATAATTTTTGTTCATACCGCCCGCCGCGTTGGTCAGAATCAGGATTTCAACCCCTAACGCTTTCAGCACTCGCACTGGGAAAGTAATGGTCGCCATGTCGTGGCCTTCGTAAAAATGCAAACGACCCTGCATCGCAATCAGGGGAAAATCTCCCAACTTCCCCGCGACCAGCCGTCCAGCGTGACCCTGCACGGTGGACTTCGCAAAGTGGGGAATCTCGGCATAGGGAATACTGACACTATCCTGTATTTCATCCGCCAAATCCCCCAGGCCACTACCCAGGACAATCGCTATTCTGGCAGTGCGCCCGCCCAACTTCCCAGTTACAAAGCTGGCGGCTTCCTGTATTTTGTCGTAAAGATTTCCCAAAA
>Ga0209724_1000839_pt1 | contig 29009 bp, 24 predicted proteins | sample grotaG_FD_184143 | JGI IMG/M metagenome (GOLD analysis project Ga0209724, IMG submission 184143) | Glacier valley bacterial and archeal communities from Borup Fiord, Nunavut, Canada, to study Microbial Dark Matter (Phase II) -... | ecosystem: Environmental > Aquatic > Freshwater > Ice > Glacier ...
TCAAAATTATCTTATTTTACTTACTTTTGCCGTCCGTTATGTAAAAATAACAGGGCCTATAGCTCAGTTGGTTAGAGCACCTGACTCATAATCAGGTGGTCCCTGGTTCGAGCCCAGGTGGGCCCACGACTTTCTCGAAAAGCGGCGTAAAATGCGCCGCTTTTTCATTTTTATCTTTCTGGTTGTCCCCATGGTTGTCTAGCATGTCCTTATAATTTATTTTAGGCTTCAATTTAATTTATTTGATGTGTTAGGAAATGAAAAGAGAAAAGACGTCTTTTTTCTATAGTTTTAATTTACTTTTCAGTGGTTTTTTAGGGAGACCATCTCAAAAGAAATCAAGAAAGAAAATACAGCATAACCCTTTGATAAGGAGGAAGTTTAATAATTCTTCAAGCAACCTTTATCAAGTATTTAATAAGCGGAGAATTTCTTTAAAAATTTAGGAATTTTCTTCGCTAAAAAGTATAACTCAAGCAATGTAATGAACCACCCTCCTTTGAAAGAAGATCACAATTAATTGTTTTTATCTGAAATCCTAATTGAGTTAAAATTTCGTTGTTTATGTTATTGTAGTACTTTGTTTCTCTCAACGTAGGCAAAGTATATTCAGGTAATCTCTTAACCAAATTTCATCCCACCCCTTAATACCAATCACATTAATTTTTTTATACAGATATCTGCTTTCAAGTTTATTTTTTGTTGAGTTATTGTTTGTGATCAACCAAAGCTATATTTCATTCGGTATTAAATCAATTAATGAATCAAAAAATGAAGTCAATCTTTCATATTCATTATAATACCTTTCTGAGTATGCCAATATTAAATTGTTAGCATTTGAATACTCTGTAAAAACCATGATTAGAGAATAAACTTTTGAAAAATATGGAGTTGGAAACTTTAGCCTAAGGACCACTTTTTTTAATTTAAGACCCTAGGTATGGCAGTAAGTTTCATTGAGTAGTTTAATTATGCTTGCATACAACAAAGAGCCCAAGCCGTTGACTTTCTGAAAAGTGGAATAAGTTCTTGTTTTTAAAGAATAAATCAGTTCAATAGTATCTGCTTGATATTTGTTTTGATTCATCATTTTAACAATGGTAATATTCAAATAAATGTTATCGGATTTATTACCATTATTATTTTGATATCCTGATTTAATATTTAAATGATAAGTATCATCTCCAGATTTTAAATGAATAACTTTCGAAGATTCTGAAAAAAACATTTTTGGAGATTATAATACGAGAGGAAAATTAACTAAAACAGTGCACGAAGCAAAGCTACGAAAGGCTTCAATATAGAATTTCGAAGCCTTTTTCAATACATTAAATATTATTCAATTACAATATTTCTGTTGGATAACATCAATAGCATTTTTATAGCAAAATTTTTAAAAAAGTGTTGATATTTTAAACCTAATCTTTCACAAAGTTTGTTATCCTAAGTAATAACCTTTCTATTCCAACATGAAATCTATTACTTATACTATCTCTAAGGGCCTTTATTAAAATTGGGGACTTTGACATTGCTTTGTTATAATATTTTGTTTGATAGAGTAATGCCCATTCCGGATTAAAATGTTTGTAATCAAAATTTTCAATATCTAAGAGCCATTGATAATACAAATGTGTGTCTTTTATTTGGCTAAATGATTTGTCGGTTGTTTTAACATCATACTTAAAGCATAAGTTTATAATTTTATCGAGTTTACTGATTTGGAAATCTAATTTTCTAAAAAGGAGGGGGTGACCTGGCACTTTACTTTTAGAAAATTTATATTCTTCAATAAATGATCTTAGCTTATTGTCATCAAAAAAAACTATTTCATAAATCCAAGCCATATAGCTTAGTTCAAAATCGTTATTCTTAATAAGTAAATCTGCCACTTTTTCAGAAATAAGCTGCTTTCCCTGTTTGTCTACTTTATTATAAAAAGTCCCTAATAGGAAATCATGTTTGTGACCACATTTAGCACATAAATTAAGTGTTTGCTTTAAAATGTTATTAAAAGCTTTAGTAGAAAGATCAGTCAGGTCATTATCTTCAAAAATCTCTAATGTTGAATACAGGGTTTCTATATAACAATTTTGATTTGCGATGCCCCAATTCAAAAACTCATATTTCAAAACTTTAGCTAAAAGCTTACCCTTTTGCTCAATAAAATATTCCAAGGGTTTCATGGAATTGTGCGGGAATTTAGAATTATCCTTTAAATAATCGATAAGTAGTTTGGCAAATTCTGACAAGATATTTTCGGTTAGTTCCAAAATAGATGCCATCGTTACAATATTCTCAAACCAATCTGAGCATTTTCGTTCGAAGTAATCATTGTCCTCATCAGCAAAATTTCTGAGAGAGTCCTTTAACTCTTTTTTACTAGTGAAAAAATTTCTTGATAAATCGAGAAATGAATCTCCATCGATATTTTTTGATTCATATTTTATGGGCTCTAAATCGTATCTTTTGAATAGTTTTACAATAGATTCTCTATTTCCATATAAAATAAATTTACTAACCCAATAGTCGTCAAATTTCTCAAACCTATCATTTTGATCTTTTGAAATAGCATACGAGGCAAAAATTCCTTCAACTACATTCTCAAATAACTTTTCAAAGTTTGAATAACTATCATAAATGATATAATTTGAATTTAAAAAAGCGTCAAGATTAGTAAACGCCTCGATTAATTCCCATATATGTTGATTAGAACTCCATCCACCTTTTATTTGACTATGATAATGACTAATAATATTTCGTAAGGCTTCGGTTATATTTTGAAATGCATCTGTAAAAAAATCTCCCTCGGCAATGAAAGAAAGTAATTGGTAATCTGTATAAGTCTTGAGTTTCACAGCTTCCTCCAATTTATCAATAAGTGCTAGCTTTTCAACAAGCTTATCATCTACCTTTTTATTTACAAAAGGGTTCCGAATAAAATTCGATAAATGTCTTTGATTATATTTTGCAATAAAGTATGTAATGAATTTTTTATCGGTTAATGCTCTTTCAATTATGTTATCATAAATCTTGCTTGCTGATCTAAAATTTCCTAATTGACAATGTATATAAGCTTGTTTTAAACATTCCTTGTAATCATCTATATTTTCTCTTACGGTTTGAAAACTTTTATGAAATTCGAATCTGGTAAATGAGCACCTAAAACAATCACACTTCACCGGTTCATGGTAGTGGGTACAAACTTTCTTATTGCTTTTTTCTCCAACTAAATGAAAAACTAAATTTTGTGTGAGTTTTTTTAAAATAATATAGATTTTTTCTTTATAGTCACTAGCTTCTATAAACAGCAATTCATCTTCTAACTGAATTTCTTTTCCATCTTTCACTTTTATAGTTTCAAAGAATTGGATTAAATTTTCTGACACATATGACATCGTGAATTTGCTGTAATAAGGATTGGAATCTTCTGAAGAAGCAAATGGGTAGTATTTTTTAAGTATATGAACCGGTATGAAATTGATTTCAGAATATAAATCATTAAATAAGTAAAGTAAACTTTCTAAAACTGTTTTTCTGATAGTAGTCTTATAGGAATACCTCTTATTTGGAACTATTGTATATGGAATTAATTCTAATGAAATAGAATGGAGATTCCGAATCTGTTCAAAAAATTTTCTGTAGTTCTTAAAATAATGAATAACGATTTTCGAAAAACGCTCCTTTAGATCTGGATGTATAGTTTCGAAACTATTATTCTCATCACCAAAATCCGTATGATTGGATGATAAAAAATAGAGTTCTTTTATTCCACGAGTTTCACAGTAATTACAAAATGAACCGAATATTTCCCAATCATTTTGGCTATCCTTTTTTTTATGGAATGGGGCTAATCCATTTCTAAATCTATTTGAAAAATCTCGGCTTATAATGTCAGGGGTTTCAAGTGTTACTTTAGCACTAGCAAGAAGCATATCAATTTGCGTAATTTGAATTTCAATATGATCTGCGGATATATTGGTAAATGGTATTATGGCATTGTTATCAGCATTTAAATTACTTTCCTGTTTACTATAACCCAGGAGTTTTTTTTCTTTATCTTTTTTCCATCGCTTTTTATGTTTCTCCCATTCTTCGACAACTAATTTATGAGTAATAAAAGAAAGTCTGTTTTCTGAAATAAGTGATTCTATCTCGGATAAGTATTGGCTGTATCCATGATTATCTATTAAATCTCGAAGTGCACAACTGTCAATTAGTATAAAAATCATACTACAAATTTTAGAAAGTTTACTTATCCTAACTATTAAACTTATCCACTCGGCAATTGATTAGTAATTGTTTAGAAAGAATTTTGCGACGAAGTTTGATAGAATCGCAGATAGGGTTATTATGGCGATAGTAAAGCACAGAAATAATATTTTACGGCGACTTCATCGAAAATTTTGTACAAGGCGTAAAGAAGCCTTATTAAATTTAGCTGAGGTTGTTTCGTTTTATGTGAAATTTCTAAATTTCCTAAATCCTATGACTCCTCTGTATCTTTTTCCATTGTAAGGAGGAATTTAAATGGTTATACCTTATTTAACCACTGATAGTAAGAATAAAAAAATCATCAGGGATTCGTAGGATTTAGGAAATTTAAGAATTTTCTTATTATTTGAATTACAAATATCTAGTCGTTAATATATTCTTCATTAATAGAAGCTTCTTTTGATGGTCTCATTTCGATTTCATAGCTAACATATTCTCCAGAAGGAAGAGTTTTAACTAAAAATTCTTCAATTGAAAAATTTACTCCTTCGTAAGTATTAATATCATAAACATCAACTCCATCGTCAATTATTTTTTTAATCTTCCATTTACCAATAATCTCATGGTGATCAATTTCATAAACATCTTTCTTGGATACTAAAAAGGACTTATCTCCATCAAAGGGAATTAATTTGTATTCTCCCTTTTCATTTTTAACATTTAGTCTTGTTACTTTATACAGTTCACTTTTTTTATCAAGAATTTCAGCTTTATTAATTGATTTTAATTTTGTAGATTTTCGTTTAACTGGAATATTCTTCTCGCTTTTCAAATTCTTTTCTCCAAAAGCTTTCTCTGCATCCAATTTCCAATAACCACCTATTTTTTTGACTACCATATCAACATGAATTAGATCAGTATTAGATATTATTAGATCATATCTTACCTGTGCAGCATTTTCGTCTTGAAAATTATAAACATCAATATTTTTTGTATCGATTTTAAAGCCACAGAAAAGTTGTGCAAATGGAACTAACCCCATTGCAACAATAGATTGCATATTTTGATTGTAAAAAGGTAGACCTTCTAGCCCAATACCTGGCATATTTTGAGCCGTGTAGGCACCACTCATTATTCCAAAATAGGTTTTTTCAATTTGGTTTTTAATATCCTCTTTATCCTTGGAATTAGAATGGAAGATATCGGTAATTCTACTTAGTTTAAAACTATTGCTTTTCTTCTCATACATCAGATAGAGCAAAGTGAGAATTAATAAAATTGAAAGTATCCATATCAATAAATTAGATTTTCTTTTTTCTTCTACAAATCCTTGTGAAGCATATTTAGGATATACTACACTTTGCATAGGAGATATATTCATCGCATTTTGATTAAAGGATAGTATTTCAATCCCCTTCAATAAAGATTCCCTCTGTTTTATATAACTTTCTTCGCTAATAATTTTTTGATCGTATAAACTTTTAACTCTTTCTAAATCACTATAAGCTTCTCTTTTTTGTTGAGATAATTTATCTTCAATAGTCTTTGAATCTTGATTTGTATTTTGATAATTATTATTAGGCAGGTTGAGAGGACTTGATATTGAATAGGCAATAATTTTTTGATTATAATTGTCTACAGCTCTTATCGCCCATATCAAACAAATGATATAGTAAAGTAAACAAAAGATTACAACGATTACCACTATTGAAAAGGTTCCAGAAATAATACCATAATAAAGTAAAATCCATATTAAAATTGGTGCTATTATCCCCATTATTATTCCGCCTAAAATGGTGGCGTAAAATAATCCCACACCACCTAGGATCAGAACTAATATAATCGCAAGCCCCTTGCTCTTTACTGGTTTCGTTACTATGTAATTCATAATGATAGTATTAGGGTTATAAAAATAACGCATATATGCGTCTATTCAAAACACATTATTATTTGACTTTAGCCAAGTGATAGGAGTAAAAAATAAAGCACTTGTTAAATGTCTTGGAGAAAGGATAAGGGAGTTGCGTTTAACGAAAAATATTTCTCAGGAAGAACTTTCAAATGAAGCAGAAGTGCCTCTTTCTCAAATCGGCAGAATCGAACGTGGCGAAACCAATCCAACTATTTCTTCAATTTATGTAATTGCACAAGCTTTGGGAATTGATTTAAAAACGCTGTTAGATTTCAAAATAAAAAAATAACCGCAAAGCTAAAAAGGAGAATTTCGTTTTCAAAGCCTTTTCTTTAGACTACAACTAAGCCAATAAATTTTCTAACTTATTTTTCCATTTCTCCCAATCGTGCATTTCATTAGTTTGAAGTTTAAAAAATGCTTCTGTATGGTGTTTATAAACCAAATGACAGAGTTCATGGATGATTACATATTGAATGCAGGCTTTTGGTGCTTTAATTAATTCAGGGTTTAAAATTATTCGTCCTTTGGTAGTGCAGCTTCCCCAACGAGATGGCATTTCCTGTATATAAAGTGATTTAGGTTCAACCTTGTACTTTTTAAACTTTAGAATTAATGGTTCAGCAATTTCAGCAAACTTTAATTTAGCCCTTAGCCTATACCACTCATTTAGGATCTTCTTTGCTGAATCTTTTTCTTTCAAGTGAATTTGTATTTCTCTCGCATTAAAATGTATGTAATTTTTCTTCGCCTTAATTACTTTTAATTTATACTGCCTCCCTAAATACAAATGTGTTTCACCACTAATAAATTTCCGTGCAGGTGTTTTCGGATAAAAGCCCATAAAAAAACTCTGCTGCTTTATTATCCAAGGTGCTTTCTTTTTTACTAGTTCTTTTATTTTTTCGAGCGTAGCACCTTCTGGTGCTTTTACTATCACTTCCATTTCAGGATTAACAGAAATACCTAAACTCTTCCTAGCGGAATAAGTTAATTGGAAATCAATTTTTCTGGACCCAAAATTTATAAAAGCATTCATTATTAATATCGCTTTTTTGCAACTTCAACACATTTTTCTGCCAACTCTTCTGCTTCGTTGATTGGCATATTTAAATGGTCAATCAAATATTCTCCAATATAAAAATTCATCTTTCGGGTAATATCCAATTTGCTTTGCCAATCAACTATTCTGAATTTTTTTATGATAGCATCGACTTCCTGTGAAAATTCAACCCCCTCATCAATAGAGTATTTTGTTGAATCTTTAAATAGCCTAAAAAAAGCAATCGCTTCTTCTTTATTCTGCAAACTTGCGGGTATATCATCACCCTTTTTGGAAACAGCCTGCGTTCTATATTCTTTTAATTTTTTCAATGCTTCTGCTTCTGAAATTCGCATAGCCCTTAAATCAGAAATGGTTTCTTTAATAAGTTCAGATAACCTTTTATAAAATACAGGGTCTTCATCCATCCGTTGTGTAATGTGCTTGCTTGTTCTGCTTGCAATCATTTCTGCTTTGGCCCTTGTCCCAACCACTTTTTCCAGTTCTTGTTCGAAAGCTTCTGCATCTAAAATACTTACCTGCTCCGTTAGTCTAATTACTCCATCAGTTGTTACATGCTGATCTAATAATTTTTGTAATTGTTTTTCATACTTTTTAAAATCTACCGAATCAGAATAAGTATTTACTACAGCATTACGTAAGCCCGTGTAAAATTTCAGGTCTCGTGTATATAGGTTCTTTGTTTTTTCTGCTGTATTGTTTTCAAAGTCAATAGAAGAAAAAGCCAATTTCAAGCATTTAGCAAAAGCACTGAATTTTTGATAAAACTCTGTCCTCAATGCTTCATCAGCTAATAATGCCGCATAACTCACAACATCCATTTTATTGGGAAGCTGTTTGAATATATCGTTTAATACAGAATGTAGTTGAGGTAACTTTTCAATTTCTTTATTAATATCTGTAAAAGTTCCTTCTAACTCTTCCGCTTCAAACTCTGCAAGATTAGAATAAGTATTCATAGCCGCATCGAGTTCGCCAATGATACCTTCATAATCTATAATAAATCCATATTCTTTCCCTGGCGCAACTCTATTTACTCTTGCTATAGCTTGTAATAATGTATGCTCTTTTAATTTGCGACACAAATACATTACAACAACTCGTGGTTCATCAAATCCTGTCAGTAATTTATCTACTACGATTAATAAATCCGGATAGTTAGTAGTTTTAAATTGGTGTATTAGTTTTTCATCAAACCCTTTTCCATACTTAGCCTCCATAGCTTTCCATAGCTTAATTACTTCATCGGCTACTTCTTCATTAGCATCTTCATTATTTAGCCTGTCATCTGATTTTGATATTATGACTTCTGCCGTTACTTTTCCAATCAAATCAAATGCTTTTTTATACTTTACTGCAGTTGCTTTATCAGGCGTTACCACCATTCCTTTAAAACCACTTCTTTCCCCTGTATTATCTATTCCCCAGTTTTCACTATAATGATCAGAAATATCCCTTGCAATTTCATCAATACGCTGTTCTGTTTTTCCAATGAGGTTTGCCCTGCTATATTTCTTTTTAAGATCAGCTTTTTGATATTCCGCCAATGGTTCTGAAACATAATCAAATCCTTTATCTAATGCCTGCTGATTTACGTCTTGTACTGCATGGCGTCCTTCATATATAATTGGCACAATTGCTCCGTCATCAACGGCCTGTAAAATCGTGTAGGCATCAATGATCCCCCCAAATTTTTGGGCGGTACTTTTTTCCTTCTTCATTAATGGAGTACCGGTAAATGCTAAAAAACATGCATTGGGTAAAACCTTTTGCATTTTGATATTGAATGTACCGTATTGAGTTCTATGCCCCTCATCTATTAATACAAAAATATTATTTGATTCAAGTGGAGTGCTGCTCAATTGGTTAACTGCCGCTTCAAATTTATTTATGATAGTAGTAATAACCCTATCGCTTTTGCTCTTAAGTAATTCCACCAAATGATTACCTGTTTTAGCATTGTCAACTTGTACATCTACCTGACTAAATGTTGCTGTGATTTGTGTATCTAAATCAATTCGATCTGTTACAAGTATAATTTTAGGATTGCGTACCGTCTGATAAATTTTCCTGGCAAGCATTGCCATGGTAAGTGATTTTCCACTGCCCTGTGTATGCCAGATTACTCCGCCCTGTCTTTTCCCTTTATCAATATTTTGAATCCGGCTAATTATTTTTTTAACTGCGAAATACTGCTGGTATCGAGCTATTTTTTTAAATTTCCCACCTTCAAAAATTATATAATCTTTTACTAATTCTAATAGCCTCTGCGGCCTACATAAAAAATATAAGTATTCATCCTGCAGACTTACTGCAAGTTCTTCCTTCTCTCTTTGTTCTATAAAATTAATTTCCCAGCCTTCCCGCTCTTCATAAAGTTTCTCCTTTTGTTCAACGGTTAAAGGAGTATTCACTAATTTTTTTAACTTTTCTTGTTCGTCTTTTTCTATTTGCTCTTTCCACGCTGCCCAAAATTCTTCTTTGGTATCTGTAGTAGCATATTTTGCCTGTAAGGTTGCAATTGCTAACAATAGCTGGCTATAAACATATAAATGACGTATTCCGTCCTGTTGTTGATTGCGAATATGTTGGGAAATAGCTTCCGTTAACGGCTCTTTCATATCAGGCCGCTTGCACTCCATAATGCAAAGCGGAATTCCATTTATAAATAATACAATATCCGGCCTGTAATGCTCTTTGCTGCCACTCTTCATTACAGCAAATTCTTCTGTTACATGAAAAAGATTATTCTGAATATTTTCCCAGTCAATATAATTTAATGTAAAACTTTTTTTATCTCCATCAATATTTTGTTCGAATGTTTTCCCCAAAGTAAGTAGGTTATAAACAGATTCACTGGCAGCCATGAAGCCTTCATTCATTGGCAAATCCTTTAATGCCTGTATGCCATTTTCAATATTAGTATCACTGAAATAGGCTATTCTGGTAGAACTTGCCTTTATACTGTTGATTTCTTTCAATTGTTTACGCAAAATATCTTCCAATAAAACATTGCTTGTTTTACTACCTCTTAAGGTCAAAGCTTCATCTGGCAATAAATAAGTATATCCCAGGTTTTGAAGTAATTGCAAAGCCGGTATTTGTGAGATATGATCTTCTTTAAATGAAGGAGTTTGCATTAGATAATTAATTTACTATTGTTTTTATTTCTCTGCCTTTTCGCTTCCATTAAAGCAGATATAACTCGATCTGTAAAAGATTTATAATTATCCTTATTCCTTTTATATTCAGTAACCCCACAAGAAACTTTTAAATGGTAAGTCTTATCCTCAACCATAAAAGTTGCTTTTTCTATTAATTTCCGTTTTCTTTCCGCCGCCAAAAGTGCACTACTCGCTGAAGTTTCATTTGCAACTATTAAAAACTCATCCCCACGATTGAAAAATCTAAAGGTTTCATCAGTTGCTCGTTTATCGCTGGCTAATAACTCTCCAAGTTTCTTAAGTAGTTGATCAGACACATTATATCCATACACTGAATTAAATTGTTTGAAGTTATCGACATCCAGAAGTATTAATGAGGTAGTCTTATTGGAATCTTTTTCAAGTTCAATTATTTGGGTTTCTAAATACTGTTTCAAAGCCTTATGGTTTTTTAAACCCGTCAATTCATCTGTGTAGTTGTCACTTTGTAACTGCCGATATTTTCTTTTAAATATCCAATAGGCAACAACAAGAGATAATAGAATCAGGAGTACTGTATAAATAATTATCCAATAAAAAGTAACAGTAAAAGTGTACTTAAGTAATTCAGAAATTGTTCCATCCGGAATAGCTTTAGTAAAAGCAAAAACTATTAAAAAAGCAAACAACCACTTAATTATATCATAAATTCCTTTTGCTAATGCATCACTTTTAAATTTCTGAAATGAGTTTTTAATATAAGTCTTCATAATTGCATTAATTAAGATTATCAGAGAAGAAAGATTGAATTACTTCGTTTCCGTTATTTTGAAATTCTACCTGTACCTTTTCTTTTAACTTATCAAGTTTCCCTTTATTTATTTCATCTAATTCAATAACACATGTTTCATCAAGTTCCGTATCTATTCTTTTATAAATAAAATTGGGTTGATGGCCTTGTTCTTTGTCAATACCATTTTGCAATAAACTGATCAGATTTTGTGTTAACTGGGACTGACCTTGCATAAACAACTCAATTATACGTTTTCGACTCGAACCGATCCAATATTTTAAACCCCAATTGTGACGATCACATCCGTCAACGAAGTGTTGGTATCCTGTACCAATAGATAAAACTCTTAAATCCCCAAGCTCCTTATTAAATGCTTTTTGGGCTTCAATAATTGCAAGTAAGGTAGGGTTATTGGCAACTACGCCACCATCCACTTTATTACTGAAGGTTTGTTCCATGCCATTCAGGTCATTATACTTTGTTGAATATGGATCGAAATATGTTGGCGCAGCTGATGTAGCTAATGCAGCTTGATATGCCGGTATATGATAATCTTTAATAAACCTTGGGTGATAATTATTTTTAAGAACAGATGGCTTACCCTGAAGTAAATCATAAATAGGAATACATACATTGGTTTTACAATCTTTTAAAATAGGATCGATGCCTCCATTTGTTTCTTTAAATTTATCTTGAATAAGTTTTTCAAGTCCTTCACGTTCATACGCAGAATAAAAAATCTTTCCTAAAAAACCTCTTTTATTCCCAAATATTTTTGATGCATTATCGAGGTATAAATCTAGTATTTCTTGTGCTGGAATGCCTAAGGCCAATGCGATTGCAATTATGCCGCCGGTAGAAGTGCCACTGATTAATTGAAAATTATCACAAATTCGATATTTTTCTACTCCCCTCGACTTTAATTCAGCTTCAATGCTAGCTAAAAACATCGCAGGGAATATGCCACGTATCCCACCTCCATCTATACTTAATATGTTAAACTTTTTGTTCATACTCTTATTTTTCCTGTAAGCAATTTTTGTATTAACCCTTTTTTTTGTTGTTGCAAAGCGGCAACTTCTTTTTGATATAATTTCAATTCTGCAGTTGCATTATTTAGTATGGCAGAAATTGCTTTTTGTTCTTTAATATTAGAAATAGTTACTTCCAATTTTAGAAAATCCTTCTTACTCATTACACGGTTTCTACCGGCACCTCCTGGAGAAATCAAGTCAAGCAGATATTTAAAGCTTTTCTGGACAATTAAATACCTAAAAAATTCGACATCTGCATTTTCTTGCTTAAAAGTATAAGTAGGAAATCTATGAGACACCAAGCCGCCGCTATCATCTTTGCCGACAATTGCTATAGCTAGCTCCCAAGCAAAAGTGATGTTTACAATAAGATCATTTTCTTTTACTTCAAATAATGTATCCATTGCCAAATCTTCTGGCTCAAAATCATTCTTGTGAAAAATGCCTTTACCATGACTTCGGATGCCTAAAGCAAAAAAGCTGGTTGATGGTTTAGGAACCATTCTGGGTGTGTATTCCAAACAATTGCTTAATGGAATTGATTTCCATTTACTTTCAAAGCCTTTCAATCTTATTTTACCGTTAAGTAACTGTTTAGTTAAACCTTTATTACGTTGCTGCAATTGGACAATGAGTTGTTGCATTTGGCTAATGGCAGTGTCCCATGTCCTGAGGATAGTTCCGATTTTTGTTCGTTCGAATAATAAAGGATAAGGAATTTTTAACCGTCTAACATCTGAAGAATTTATCGCAGGATAATTTGAACCAACCAATAGTTGGTGAAATTGTTTTGAAATAAATTGACTGAATAAATATTGATAAATATACTCTCCATCATTTTCTTTAGGTGTAATAACGGCAAAGCCTGTAGAGGCTATTAAATTTTCAACCTCATCCTTCAGATAAGTAAACCCTAACAAATTGGGTCTTACCGTTGACATTAGCACATCGCCTTTTTTAACAACTCTTCGAGCTCTTGAAGGCGCTGTTTCAAAAATTTGTTTTGTAGTTGTGATTTCGAAATGATCACTATCTATATCTGATAGAGAAATATAATCAAAGGAATAATCTTTAGGAGTATTTCCACTTAGACTATCATAATCAATATAAGAAATATCTTCAAAATGCTTTAATTCCCAATTGGAAGGAATTAACCCGATGGATGTTTGTTTATATGCATTAAGATTTCCCATTATTTACTTTTTAGTAGGTTAATAAATTCTTTAGCAAGTGTCTTTATTTCCGAAATTATATTTTCATCCTTTGGTGTATGCAATAAGTTCCAATACTTTGCTTCATTAAATTCTATCTTCCTTGTTTCACCACTACCTTTTTGAGTAATAAATCCCCAAAACCAAAGATCATCCCATATTTCAAAATCGCTTTTAGGTAAGCAGGTCTTTATATATTTATTTATACCCCTAAATGTGTGACTACATGGCTTGCCTAGCTGTTCAAAAATGAAATAGATTACAGCGTCAACAGGTAAATAGAGTTCATCATTCCCATTTAAAGTTGTAGGAGCATCTTCCCAGAATTTTAATTGTTTTGCATATCCTGCATGAGTATTATAAACAGCCTTTACAAATAATGCTGCTGTTTTATTTCCCCAGCTTTCTTGCCTCTCTAGTAATTCATGTAAACTCTTATAGGTAGCAGGTGTGTCCTTTCTTGCCCCTAAGACCGTCAAAAAATTTTGAAAAGACGAAAGGTTGCTTTTTTTACTGACAATTGATTTATAAAATCCGGCAGCCCTATCCATACTTACCTGTGATTGAGAATTATGCACATTGTAAAGTAAGGTATACACTTTATTATATACATCATTGTGAGGCAGCAGCGATGAACTATAATCGCCAGCCTGTACCAACATATTATACTTTCTATTCGCTTTGAGAAATGAATAGATTTTCGTTAACTTTTTTTCCATTCATTTACGTCTTTGTTGTTTGTTTTTTCATCTTTAATATCATTGCTTCCTGGATGTATACCTCCTCCTGTCCACTCGCCTGTTGCTAACCATATTTCATAATGAAACAGCCAGTCATAAGCCCATGGTATAATAGTCTCCGTAAGTAACATTGTACTCCGCCATTCGTAATAATTTGGGTAATACAAACAAAGGCGTTGTTGCTTTTGATCATAACAATGCTCCAATTTGGTCTTTCCTTTTGCTAAAGAAAGTGGTTTCGGTTCTACGACATAAAGTTTTGGTGATTCGGTAAGATGATATACCAACCTTATTTTATACTCCGCTCCTAATGGTGAAGGTGAAACTGTATGCGTCCATGAAAGTTGCCTGTCTTGGATATTGTTAACCTTTGTTTCAGGAAACATCCGTTTAATATTAATTGCCTGAATTGAAATAGATAATGGTTTAATCTTCTGTGCCATAAAAAGTATGTGGTTTAATTATGTTGGCTGCTCCGGTAACAAGCCCTGCTTTTGTATCAAAACGACTTTTCGCCTGTTCGGTTAATAACCTTGTTTTCGTTCCAATATTCATGAAAGTTGTTTTTACATCATCTTCACCGAATGATTTTGTTAATCGCTCCATAATATTATGATTACCTATTTGTACTGAAGAATCAGTTATATCCTTTTTTACGGCAATCAACCAGTTTTTAAACTTTGTTTCTTTCGCCGGAGTTTCTCTCCACCTATCTGCGAAGTTCTCAGTTGGGTGAACAGGGTTACCTATGAATCTATACTTTTCACCGGTAGCTAGGTCTGTTTTTTCTTGAATATATAAATGCATATTATCAATCACATTGATTAGAGCATCAAAAACATTCGTTTCCTTTTTGTACGCATAACCAGCAAGAGTAGTTATAATAATAGAAATTGGTTTTTCTTTATCCCCTTTAAACATCATGTCTCTATGACGTTTTAATATTTGCACTACCCGTTGTAACGGAAATTTATTTTTTTGATATTTAGGAACTGGCTTTACGGCTTCATTTAATGAAAATAATTTTATAGTACTAATTGTTGCCTGATCAATAAACCACTTAGCATAGCCAAAAGGATTGCTTCTTAACCAATTTTCTGATTTTGTTTCTGAAGGGTAATTGAACAATGTATTATCAGTTATGCTCAAGGTTAATTTTTCTGTATCAGTATAGCCTGTATCTGAAAAGGTCTTTTCCAATACAATTCTATATCCATTGGTTATAATAGCGGGTAATATATCCATGTGATACTGATCGTTCAAGGTGGAGCTTTCCCGGTATTTTAAGGTCCAGCATCTTCTTCCTTCTTCATCCAAAATAGATTCGTATTTTTTATGCTTGGCCAATTGATCTCCAACTATTTTCTTGAGGTGCTTTTGGGTCCATATAGGATCCTTGCCTTGTAATTGACAAACAAGATCAATGTCAATGTCATCAATTTTATTTACAGGCTTAACTGTTGTGCCAATTATCATTGAGCCTTGAGGCTGGATAGTAGGGTCATAAGGTTTAAGCAAAGAGTCCTCATTAGCAAGCCACCCACCAACTGCATTATAGCTTCTGACAGCATCATCAAATTGTGTTTCCGTTATATCTAGGTTTTCGCCTAGTTCATCCAGTATTTCTGTAAACTGTATTTTTTGTTCGTTTATTAACATGTTATATAAGATTTAATTCTTTTAAATATTTTTTCATTTCATTCTGAATTCCTTTTAAGTCAACTTCAAGCTTATCTATTTCTTTTTGCACAGCATTAATATCTATTTCCTGCTCTTCTTCAAAGGTGTCAACATACCGAGGGATATTAAGATTAAAATCGTTTTCGATAATTTCTTCTGGCATTGCTACATAACTATATTTATTTTCTACAACACCAGCTTTTAACTCCCCTGCATTAAATCTTCGGTAAGTATTAACTATATTTTCAATATCCTTGGGCCTCAGTTTATTCTGGTTTTTCCCTGGCTCAAATTGTTGGCTGGCATCAATAAATAACACATTTTTATTATCTCCTTTCCCTTTATTAAAAATTAAAATAGCTGCTGGTATGCCGGTTCCAAAAAAGAGATTCGCCGGTAACCCAATTACTGCTTCCAGTATATTTTCTTCAATCGTTTTTTCTCTTATTTTCCCTTCGCTACTTCCTCGAAACAATACCCCATGTGGTACTACCACACCCACTTTACCTTTACCATCATAAGTAGTCTCAATCATGTGGCTTATAAAAGCCCAGTCTCCTTTACTCTTTGGAGGTGTTCCTCTCCAAAAGCGATTGTATTTATCAGCAGCAGCCTCATCAGCTCCCCATTTATCCAAACTAAAAGGAGGATTTGCAACAACCGTATCAAACTTCATCAGTGCATCCCCTTCTTTTAATTTTGGATTCCGGATAGTATCACCCCAACGAATAGTGGCATTATCATAACCATGTAAAAACATATTCATCACGGCCAATGCCCATGTACTTCCATTAGCTTCCTGCCCATATAAAGAAAAATCATTGGAGCCTACTTCTTTTCCTGCCTTAATTATTAATGAACCAGAACCACAAGTGGGATCACAAATTCTTGCTCCCGGTTTTGATTTTGTAAGTTTTGCTAATAAAGTTGATACTTCGCTTGGTGTAAAAAATTCTCCTGCTTTTTTACCGGCCTCACTGGCAAAATTTGCAATCAGAAATTCATAGGCATCACCAATAATATCATTGCTTTCAAGATGGGAGGGAGTTAAATCCATATTACTAAAATCAATCAGTAATGTTTTTAACCTTGTGTTTTTATCTTTAGCATCGCCGAGGTTGCTGCTATTAAAAGATATGTTTCTAAAAATGCCGCTTCCATCCTCACTACTTAACTTCTCCCGGTTGGCTTCTTCCAAATCAGCTAAAGCAATGTCAATCAGTTCCCCAACGTTAGATTCGTTGCGGTGTTCAAACAGATAATCAAAACTGCTATTATCAGGTACAATAAAACGCTCCATCTTCATAGCCCTTTCTGTCCTTTCCTCATCTCCTTTGTATTTTTTTAAATACTCATTCTTTTTTTCTTTATGTACATCGCTTACATATTTAATAAAAAGCATGGTAAGAATATAATCCTTGTACTGGGATGGATCAATCAACCCACGAAAAGTATCGCAAGCTTTCCAAACAAACTGGTTGATTTCGTTTTTCGTTATTTTACTCATAATTATTTTTTAATTGCTTTTAGTAGTATTTCTTGTGTTAGTTGATCTTTTAAAAATTCCAACCTTTTAATCACTTCTTTTTCTTTTCTCCGCAACTGCTGAAATTCTATCACCAATTGCTGCATTTGTATATCAGGAATATCTATTTCCAGTTGTGATAACTGTGCAATTGAAATGGAAGGAATAGTGGTAGTTAATTTTGCCTTGTGCAGAATCGGAATTTGCTTGCTGTTGTTAATGTACCACGCCAGGTATTCGGGGAGAACCTTTGTTCTGAAGTCCATTGATAGGCGAAGGACAATAAAGGAAGAGGACGCCACCGCTTGACCAATAGAATTGTGATATACAACTGCGAAGTTGTTTAAACCCTTAGCAGCAAATAGAATATCATCGTTTTGCAAGAGATGCTTTTCATATTTATTTGTCATTTTTATCTGTGGCTTTACCGATTTATTAAAGAAACTAGTTTCAGAAAAATGATTGCCTTGCAGATATAAGGTGTCAGCCAAAATATCAGGCTGGGCATAAATGCCTGTAAAAAGGTTTGCTATTTGTTTTAAAGTAGTGTCCAAATTTATTACTCAGTATATTTTATACAAATATAGTGCAATTTGATGATATTTAATTAATAAATTTATAAGTATATAATATACAAAATATAATTTTTATATTAAATAATTGATAGTCAATTTATATTAATTTAAAATAATTTCGAAATATTTGTCAAAATTGAATTTTTATTTAATAATTCCAAATAATGTTTCTTCATTTGCATTGTAAATCTATTTAATATTTAAATTAAAAATTATGGAAATTATTAATGGAAATTTAATAATAAACATTGGTAGGGAAAAAGTGCCAACTTCATACCGATTACCAATAGTCAGGTTAGGTGAATCAATAAACACCTCATTTAGAACAGGAGTACAAGAATTAGAACCATTTTTTGAAAATGTTTCTTACCCAATTCAGCACCTCGTTATGACTAGGAATATTTATAGGAGCATGATTGAGGAAATTGAAAATATTACAAAAGCAAATTTCCCAGTTAGCGATATTAATTGGGATAATACACATCTAATGGTAAACTATGTGAAGGAATTCAAAAGTTTATTTGCAGAGGGAATATCCAAAGTTACCGATGGGGAAAAAGTACTATTTATTAATATTACTGATCCCATCCGAATGAAAAAAAGCTTAGAAATAAAAACAAAAATCTTAAAACAGTTAAATGACAAGTATAAACCCGGCATGTACTCTCTACCCTCTGTCCCATAAAGTCCTATGAGATTCTCATGGATAGTTTGGACAACTGGGACAGGAATTAAAAGCAAAAACCCCCGATCAATAAAAATGATCGGAGGTTCTATTTATTATTTTTCATTACTGTCAATGGGTTTTAACCACCTACCAACAGTTGATTTACTTACACCCAAATCATCTGCTATTTCTCTGTATGTTTTACCCTGGCGTTGTAGTTCCTTTGCTTTCTCAATCATTTCTTCCTCAGCTTCTTTACTGTTTGTAAAAAGATGCTCATCTTCTTTAGCAAATCCCTTTAATACAAATGTCAGGAGTGAATCAATTTTTTGAATTTCACATATAATTACATTTTGAGCATCATATTTTACTTCACCTGTTCTACTCGGTTTAACTTGAATTATATATCTCAGATTTGTATCCTTTTTGGAAACTCCTAAAGCCGAAACGGAATCACAGAAATTGGATAAGTGTTTACTTCCGGCTAAATCTGGTAGTGATATACCACCTAAGCCAAATTTCTTTGGGGTATGGGCTAAAACCATAATAGAAATTGATTCTTCGGTTTTCAATTCTTTAAGAAGTTTCATTAATCGCATCGCTACTTGCCCATCTTCAGGTGAGTAAGTGGTTAAAAATGTGATGTTGTCAATAATTAAAACATTTGCAGTAATTGCCCTAATATCACTTTTAATTTTTTCGATTAAAATCTCGTCAAAGGGAATTTTTTTATTACTTAAATCAATTGCCGACAAATCGATATTATCAATATAAAATTGATCGCTGAACACATAGGGCATACCATTCTCATTTGTATACCTTTTTTCAAATTGTTTGTCACTTAGTTCAAAATCATAATAAATAACTCGTAGCGGCTGACATTTATTCTCTAACCCTAAAAATGGAATGCCCTTACTAATTGCGTCTGCCAGAGCAACCGCAAATATGCTTTTCCCTTTACCGGTATCACCAAAAAAAATAGTGAGTTCATTGGTCTGGAATAAAACATCTGCATGAGGTAATATATCTGGTTGAGATTTTGCATCATTTAATCTTTGCGCTGCCGTCCTAACTGGTAGTAATTTTAGTTCCGTATCTTCTGAATTAATTTTACTTTTTAATGCTTCGCCTATCAATTTATCTAATTCTTCTTTAGTACCGCCGAGTGCAAAAAAGTCTGTAATATCTTTTCCTCCTTTTTCTCTTAACCAATTAGGTAAAATGACATAAGGAAATCCGGCATCTTTTTTTAGCTTTTGAGCCTGCGAAATGCCTGTTTCATCTAAATCATAAATAACAAGTACCCGATACTTGCAATCATACAGCCATGCCTTATGATCACTCCTTGATAAGGAGGATGTTTCACTATTTACGCACATTGCATTGTATTCTCTTGATAGTAAGGATAGAGCGTCTTTTTCTCCAGCAGTAAGTATTACAATCTCAATGCCTTCAAATTCTGGGTGTACGTTAGGAGTGCCGAAACAATATGGAATTCTTTTAGGCCTACTGCCAATAAACCAAAATCTCTTTGGATTTGGAGAGTAAATTTTGCAGAAATTATGGAAACGGTAACAAATCCAGATAGCCTTGTGCGATACCGTTTTTTTTTCGGATTCGCCAAATCTAGATTCATCGTATAATAGATTGTAAGATCTAATAAAAAAGGAATTATACATCTTCATTGTTGAGTACTTAATGCCCGTGTTAATTAAAAACTGTTTATGCATTTCACCTAAATCAGCTTCTTCTATAATGTCTAATTCAATCTTTTGTACAATTCTTTCAGCTTCCTCATCATCCTCTTCTTCATAAAATTTGTCGCTGCTTATTGAGGAGATTTTTAAGTTAAATATTTGTGTTTCAGAAGTACATGTACCCTCCAACAAACGAGCTATTTTATTCTGATCCAATTCATCAATCTTTAATTCTTCCCACATTTTTTCTATAATTTTTGGGAAATTTTTTCTGACATCTAATCCGTACCGCCTGGCTGAGTAATTAAAAATATCCCCGCAAATTGAAGAATCTCCAAAGTCTGTGAAAAGCCATTTATTTGTTGATTTATCTAAATAAATACAACAACTTGGTTTTTTATCAATCCGAAATGGGGAGCTAAAGTTTTTCGATTTAAATTCATCTTTAAATTTTAAGTTGGGAATCGTTGCCCTATAAAATAATTTACCTCCTATTGTTATCATTTGAATTGAATGCTTCGATTTTGTTATTTTTCTTTGATCATTAATATTAGTCATACACATAATTTTTACTTTGATTATTTTAAATTACAAGACAGAAGAATTTGGCTTTTTTTAAACTTAAATCTCCTGCCAATAATTAATGGCTTGATTTTCCCTTCCTTAAGCATTTTGCTAAAAGTTGGTAGACTTATTCGAAGCAACTTTGCAGCTTCACATTTTGATAGCAATAAATCGTCTGGCAAATCTGGCGGCTTAAAATCAGTAGCAGTAAATTTTAGAGTTGAAAATTCCTCCTGTACAATTTTTCGAATTAACAGTTCAAATTCAGACAGTGTAATTTGTTGGATAATTATTCCATTCATAAAAACAAATTGGATTAGCAGGTACTACTGCTAATATTTAAAATCGGCGTCCAATTTGTTTCTCTGCTCCTAAGTAAATGGATTAGAGAGTTTCACAATTTTTATTATAGTATTTAATTTGAAGAAATGATTAAAGAGCCGTTTCAATAAATCATTTACCACATAAAATTGAGTAATTAATTTTCAATAACCAAAGAAAATTTCTACATTCTTTTATTAAAGTGTCCCATAAGTCTCAGGTGATCTATAGTGGACTTCTGAAAGTCATGGGACACTGCCGTTTACTAATTTTTCTAGGCTGCTTTAATAAAATTAATAGTATTAAAAAATGCATGAGATTGAATATGCTCTGCATTCGCTAATTCGTCTATGCTTATGTATTGCATAAAAACCGATTCTGTAGCATGCCCTGTAATCATCATGATTGATATGGAAGGAACTCCTGCTAGATATGCATTAGTCGCAAATGAACGCCTTCCAGTATGTGTACAAACTAACTGCCATTTTTTGTAAAGATTTCGTTCATATTTACCACCAATAGTCTTTATTACTTCAACATCAGTATCAATTTTTGCCATTTCAGCAATTTCTTTCAATTGACTATTTGCATGTGTATTTGCAATACAATGTGGCAATTCATAATTGTACTTTTCCAATATTGCCCTTACTACCGGATGTATTGGGATTATAACTTTTGCTTTAGTCTTTAAAGTTTTCTTTACAATGTAATTATCATCGATATGCTCCTTTTTAAGAGTGGTAAAATCTGAGAATCGGAAACCCGTATAGCAGGCGATTATAAATAAGTCTCTTGTAACCTCTATACTCCCCTTTTCAAATAAATCAAGAGCAGAAATTCTTTTAATTTCATCATCCGTAAGAAATATTTTATCTACCTCTTCAGTCGGCTTCTTAAACATCTTTGATTTAAAAAACTGGTTAGTATTAATTCCTCTATCAGTTGCTGCATTTAAAAATGTTTTAAGCACCTTTATTTGTTTACCAACGGTATTCTTGGCCATATTTAGAGCATTTAAATACTGAATATAATTGTCATAAAAATCAGCATCAATTTCGTCAAACTGAATTTCTGATTTACCATGTAAAGTTGCGAAATTGATTAAATGTTTTTTTGAAGTTTTATACACTTTAATCGTTCCGTCGAGTTTATTGTTAGTTTCTGTTTCAATGAATTTATTTATAAACCCAAGCAAACTCAATTTTACAGGTTTTTTAACTTCAACTCTTTGTTTAGGGTTTAAATTAAATTTCTCTTCAAGAAATTCTTTGATGCTGGCCGCAGTAGGAGTTAGACCTTGTAATTTAGAATTACGGTAAAAGTCCTTTGCCGCCATTTCCATTTTATCCAGCCAATCATTAATTAAAGGATATTCTAATCTATTGAATTTTACCACAGCTCTCTTTGTTTCAAAATCCCAATGTGCTGGTGAAATTTTTTCTCCAGCCGTTAGCATTAATCGTTCATAATCAAATTTCGCTTGCAAATAAATTGGGGTAGAATTTGATGAATGAATATCTTTGAGATAGAAATTGAATTGCGGTATCATATATTATATTTTGATTAGTTGTCCTTATGGTTGTCTGCAAATCTTTTTTAAAATTTAGAAATTTTCCAACTTTGCGTTGTATTAATTTATAAAGTGCTTAGTTGGGAATAAGAAAATTGAAAAAATTAGTAAAAATTTATAAAAAATAATAAACGGGGGCGTAGCCCAGGTGGGCCCACTCGAAAAATTAGCCCGATGAATTTCGGGCCATTTTTTTACTTTCATTTAACCTTTCATTAACCCTGCTGGCTATTATTTTTGCCACTCAAGATTACATTATGAACAAAATTGCATTTGTATTAATTGCACTCATTTCCTTTACCGCAGCCTCAGCTCAGTTAAAACAAAAAAAAGATTGGAGTAAAGTTGCTATTGACCGTGCCGGCGATCACATTATGCTTCAATTTAGCTATAATAACTGGAGTGGAAAACCAGATAGTATTAAAAATCGTTTAAAAGGTTTGCCCCGCGGATTCAATTTTTATGTAATGATGAATAAGCCTTTTAAAAGTGATCCAAGATGGAGTGTTGGTTTTGGCCTAGGCGTTAGTAGCAGTAACATATATTTTAAGAAAACAAGTATTGGTATTACTTCAATCGGGACTAAACTTCCTTTTACTAATTTAGACTCCACAAGCTATTTTAAGAAATATAAACTGGCTACAACATTTTTAGAAGCTCCAATTGAATTAAGATACACTTTTGATCCTGAAAACGAAGGAAAAAGCTGGAAGGTTGCAGTAGGGGTTAAGGTTGGAACAATGTTAAATGCCCATACAAAAGGTAAAACATTGGTAAATAAAAACGGTGCAACACTTAATGCTTACACTGAAAAGGAAAGTAAAAAGACATTTTTTAATACTACCCGTTTAGCAGCTACAGCAAGAGTTGGTATAGGTCATTTCTCTCTTTTTGGGGCCTATTCAATAACTTCCTTCTTAAAAGATGGCGCAGGACCGTCATTACACCCTTACCAGGTTGGTCTTACTATAAGTGGTTTATAAATTGTTTGTTTAACAAAATATATTTTGATCCCGGCCAATCTGCCGGGATTTTTATTTTTCAATGGTGTAACTTTGCATCTTATAAAAATTCATGAGCGACGAAATTAAACACGAATGTGGCCTCGCCTTTATTCGCCTTCGCAAACCCTTTAGTTATTACCAGCAGCAATTTGGTTCAGTATTGTACGGCCTTAATAAGTTATACCTGCTGATGGAAAAACAACACAACCGTGGTCAGGATGGTGCAGGAATTGCTACTGTAAAACTCAATGTAGAACCTGGCTACCCTTTTCTACACCGGATACGAAGTAGTGCCAACCAGCCCATTGCAGACTTGTTTTCACAGATTGGTAAAGAAATTGAAGAAATTGAAAAATATCAGCCTGATATTAAAAATCATCCCGGGCTTATGAAGGGCAATGTGAATCATTTAGGTGAGTTGTTATTGGGGCATTTAAGATATGGAACCCAAGGAAAAAACAATGTTGAATTTTGTCATCCTTTCATAAAACGAGACACTATTCCCGCAAGAAATTTAGCCCTCGCGGGAAACTTTAACCTTGTAAATACAGAGGAACTATTTAGTTTAATTAACCTTGAGCCGGGCGTATTTCAAAAGCAAAGTGACCTTGCGGCAATGATGGAAGTATTGCATCATTTTCTTGTAAAGGCAGACGAAGCTTTTCCCGGACAGTTAGATGTTGTTAAAGTTTTAAAAAAAGCTGTTCCTCTTTTTGATGGTGGTTTTAATTTTTGTGGGCTAACTGGTAATGGAAATGCTTTTATTATGAGGGATGCACATGGTATCCGTCCATCCTATTATTATGTTAACGATGATGTTATAGTTGCCGCCAGCGAAAGGGCGGCAATAAGAACCGCTTTTAATGTTGGCGAGAATGAAGTGCAGGAGCTAATGCCAGGCTGTGCTTTAATTGTAGATGCAGAAGGCGGCTACACTATTGAACAAATTGTAGAAGCAAAGGAAAGAAAAGCCTGCAGTTTTGAACGTATTTATTTCTCCCGTGGCAGCGATGAAAAAATTTATAAAGAAAGAAAAGCACTGGGCAGGTATTTAAGTGAGCCGGTTTTAAAAGCCATTGACTACGATTTAAAGAATACTATTTTTTCTTTTATTCCCAATACAGCAGAAACGGCTTTCTATGGCCTGCTAAAAGGTGCTGATGAATACTTGAAAAAAATTAAAATAGAGAGGATATTAAGCTGGGGTAGTAACTTTGACGAAGAGAAACTTTCGGAAATGATTAGCCGGAAAATACGCTTTGAAAAAATCGCTATTAAGGATGTAAAATTACGCACTTTTATTACCGAAGATAGTAGCCGAAACGAAATGGTACAGCATGTTTACGACATTACTTACGGCACTGTTAGAAAGGGTATCGACACCTTAGTAGTAATTGATGATTCGATTGTTAGAGGAACAACCCTAAGAGAAAGTATTATTCGCATGTTGGCAAGATTGGAGCCCAAACGAATTATTGTAGTTTCTTCTGCGCCGCAAATACGTTACCCCGATTGCTATGGTATTGACATGAGTAAAATGGGTGATTTTATAGCTTTCAAAGCTGCTATTGAATTACTATATGAAAGAAAGCAAGAAGCATTGCTTGATGATCTTTTATTAAAGTGTAAGGAATTGCAAAGAAATAATCAATTACATACTGAGAATGTCGTTCGACAGGTTTACAAACAATTTACTTTAGAAGAAATTTCAGCTAAAATTGCACAACTTATAACGCCAAAGGAAATTAATATCCCTGTAGATGTAATTTATCAAACCATCGAAACTCTGCACCTGGCTTGCCCAACAAATACGGGAGACTGGTATTTTACAGGTAATTATCCTACTCCCGGTGGCAATCGGGTTTGTAATAAAGCTTTTATAAATTATATGGAAGGGAAAAATGTGAGAGGATATTAAGTGATTCTTGTTTAAATAGATAAAATAACAAACTTTCAGACTTTTATTAAAGTGAGGTGTATTAATTTAACTAAGTATAAGCATTCTTTTTACCTTCTGGTAAGTTCCTGCTAATCTAAAAGTAAATAAATGAAAACATTACTTCTTGTGCGCCATGCAAAAAGTAGTTGGGATTTGGCAACCCTTAATGACTTTGACCGTTCATTAAATGAGCGGGGCAAAAAAGATGCACCAGTGATGGCGCAGCGTATTTTAGATAGGAAGATAGATATTAATATATTTGTTTCAAGCCCGGCTAAAAGAGCAAAAAAAACAGCAGAACTTTTCTGCAGCATTTATAAAAAAGATAAAGAGCAAATTATTTTTGTTCCTGCATTGTATCATGCCTCTATAAATACTTTTTTTGAAGTTGTTTCCCAGCTCAATGATGACTATAATTGCGTTGCCATTTTTTCACATAACCCCGTAATTACTGAATTTGTAAACCAGCTAGTAGAAAATATTACAATTGAAAATATGCCCACTTGTGGCGTATTTGCAGTAAAAACATCCATTACCAAATGGAAAGAATTTTCAACATCAAAAAAAGAGTTGCTTTTCTTTGATTACCCAAAAGCCCGATAAATTTAATTTAGCAGTTTGCTAGTTTTTATTGAGCAGTGCTCATAGTTAATACAAATTGTTGAATCACTCTTTTGTATTGTTCCATATTAAAAGATGAATGTAAATAAGGAAATTGATCTGCTTTTTCTAACGCATCACTTAATAAAAATTCATGTTGTTCTACGCTATAAAATAGCTTTTGTAGCATTAAATATTTAGCAAGAAACTCTTGTTCTGTTTGCCCAGGTGTAGGTATTAAAATTGCTTTTTTTTGAAGCTTTAGCAAATCCATCACTGTAGTATAGCCCGATCTGCTGATAATTATTTTAGATTGCTCAATCACCATATTCAGTTCCTGAGTGGTAATGTGGTTCCTTACATGAATTTTGTCATTTTCATTAGTTTTGGATATTTTATTAGCTTTTGGTAACCCTTGTACAAGTAATGCCTTTCCATTATAGTGCTTTAATTGTAACATTATTTTTTTTTCAAAAATAGTTCGTTGTGGCTCCGGTCCGGATAATAATATAAGCAAATCGTATTTTATTTCTACAGAGGGTTTTGGTTCAAATCTTGATAATCCTCCTATATACTTTACATTAGCCGGCAGAGGTGAAGGATGAGATAATTGGCCTGCAATATTACTATCCCCTTCAAAATCGGGTATCCAACATTCGTAATATTTTTTTATAAACCAATAATTGAGTTTCATCAACAATCGCTCTGTAAATCTATTGCCAGTTATAATTAATAATTGGTGGGTAATATAAATAGAGGGGATATATCTATGATACAATCCAAATCTGTTATCTGATATAATGGCATTAATAGAGTGATCTTTCACCACTTTTTTTAACCACTGATGTTCGCTGAATATTGAAAATAATAGCCTTGGGATTTGCAATATTATTTTTAAGGGCAACCATTTTTTTTGTTGGGAATATTGTATTCTATATCCTTTAAGTGGTAAAAATGTCAATTCCGGAAACTCTTGCTCCAATAATGACTGAATGGTTCCATCAGCTGCAATTAAGACCTCACAACCTTCTGCCAATAAACCTGTTATTAAAGGAATGCTTCTTGTTGCATGGCCAAGACCCCAATCCAATGGGGCTATAAGAATCTTGTATGTTTTTGGCAAAATGTTAATTTCAAAATTAATTATTAAAAAAATACAATAATTATGCGCAAAATAAGTTTACATTTATAATCTTTAATTATGGTACGATTTTTAAAAGTAGGTTTTTTACTGATTTTGGTTACATTATTTTTACTAGTAAGTTGCAACGCTTCAAAAAAAAGTTGTGGTTGTCCTAATAAAAGAGGAATGGTTGGTTACTAATTAGAAGTACTTAAACCTGCATAAGTCTAAATATCAATGAATAGAATAAACCGCGATTTGCTTGTCTTGTTTAATCAGGAATTAATGAGCCCAAAGGCCATGGAGAACGAAGTTGAGTTATTACATGAACTTCTGTTTACTGTTGAGCGTTTGGAAAATTTGGTTACAGCTCACGAAATAATTGATTTAAATAAATACAAAATAATCAACAAAGAAATTACTCTTAGCAAAATCATTCGTCTTCAGGAATTAAAACCATTCGTTTTCTTAAATTGTAAAAATTAGTTTTTCAATTTAATCAGGTTAATTTTTCCAACGACTCACGTAATTTTGCCAGCATTTCATCAATCTCTTCTTTTTTACAGGTTCCTACACTTAACCTGTACCAGCTACTATTTGCAGATGCCCCAAATGCCGTAAATGGAACAATCGCTAGTCTAGCTTCGTTTAATAAATAGTCAGTTACTTCCTTTTGATCAGTAAGTTCTTTCCCATCAGGCTTTATTTTTCCTGTTAAGTCTATTTGTATCGTTAAATAAATAGCTGCCTGTGGAGAAACCGCATCCACTGAAAAACCAGCTACTTTAAGTTGTTGAAATCCTTCATAAATTCTTTGTAAGCGCTCAGCTATCTCGGCTTTAAAATGCATAAAATAATTATCAACAGTTTGTGTTTGTGATAAATAATTAGCCGTAGCCTGTTGCTCTGCCATCGGTGCCCATGCTCCAAGGTGGCTGTTTATAGCTTTCATTTTATTGATAAGATTAGCAGGTCCTAAAGCCCAGCCGACTCTTACACCAGTGGCAGCAAACGATTTACTAATACCGTCAATAAAAATGGTATACTCTTTCATTTTAGGCCTTAAAGAAACAGGGTTATAATGTTGTGTTTTCCCATACGTTAGCGTCCAGTAAATTTGGTCGTATAATAAATACAATTTCTTTTCGTCATCTCCCCGGTTTTCATTTTCTGCTATTACCAGATCGCAGATAGCCGATAATTCCTCTTCAGAAAAGGTAGTGCCTGTTGGATTTAAGGGAGAGCACAATGCCAATAAAGAAGCCCCCATTAAATGCGGTTCAATTTCAAGTGCTGTAGGCATGAAATTATTTTCTCTTTTACTTTCAATTAATATATGTTCTCCTTCAGTAAAATGTACATAATGGTTATTATTCCAGCTTGGTACAGGATAAATTACTTTATCATCTTTATCGACTATTGCACGATAAGCTGCATAAATCAATGGTCTTCCTCCGGCAGCTATCAAAATTTCATCATTGGCAAAACTAATACCTTCTCTTTTTTGTATAAACTCAGCTACAGCATTTCTCAATTCAAATATGCCATCTGCCGGAGGATAGGTTGTGTGGTGCTTTTTATAAGCATCGATAATCTCATTTTCAAATTCTTGTGGTATTGGAAAAATAGAACTGTC
>Ga0209724_1000840_pt1 | contig 28996 bp, 24 predicted proteins | sample grotaG_FD_184143 | JGI IMG/M metagenome (GOLD analysis project Ga0209724, IMG submission 184143) | Glacier valley bacterial and archeal communities from Borup Fiord, Nunavut, Canada, to study Microbial Dark Matter (Phase II) -... | ecosystem: Environmental > Aquatic > Freshwater > Ice > Glacier ...
AAGCACTGCGACGACCGACCGTCATGGCGTACACGGTCTGTTGCAAGCTCGTCGCGTCTTCCGGCGGCCTGCTCAGATCCTCGAGCAAGGGAGCGACGACCTGCCGCAGTTCGCCCAGGCATGCGGTCGGAAACAAGGGCAGCCACTTTCGCCAGTCCGGATCGACGAACGGAATGGGCGCCGAACGCCGACCGAGTCTGCCGTCTTCGAATGCATCCTCGATCTCGGACGCCATCGCGCGATACTTCGCTTCCGCTGCCGGCGCAGTGCGGTGCCATCCCGCAACCGCGGCCATATCGCGCAACGTCCAGTAGAACCAGCCATTGCCGATCTCGCCCTTGACGCCCGAATACCGCTCGGTCTGCGCGACGACGCTCTCGACCGCGGGGCCGTCGAGATACGGACGCAGCTCGCGAAAGGTCGGACTGACGTCGTAGGCGCGCGCGCGCGTGGCGGCGGTGACCGTGACCCAGCGCGGTGTCGGACCCTGCGGATCGATCGCGTTGAGTGCCTGGACCGCCTTCACGTAGCCTGGAGCGGCCAACTCGTAGCGGGCGAACACGCCCCAGCGCCACTCGTTCGCTCCTGCGAGCACCAAGCCGAGCGCGAGCGTCGCGACGGCCGGGCCGATCAGGATCCCGAGTGCAGGCGATCGAAGCCCGTGCCACCAGAGCCGGCGGTGGACCAGAGACCAACCTGCGAGCAGCAGCAGGGGTGCAAGCAGGACGACGCCCTCCTTGCGAAGGTGGTAAGCGATCGCGAACGCGATCAGGGCGACCAGCATGGACGCGGCGTGCTTCCGCTTCGCCGGCTTGGGCCCGTCTCGACGCCAGGTCCAGACATCGAGCATCGCGGCGAGTGCGATGGCGCCGATGCACGCTGCAAGATTCTCCGAAAGGGCACGGTCGAAAAGCGCGATCGAATACGGATGGAAGGCGAGGAAGGTGAACAGCCCGATCGCTGGCCAGCGACTTCCGCAGAATCGGCCCACGGCCAGCGCGAGGTAGGCACTACCCCCGAGCCAGAACAGATCGATCGAGAGACGGCCCGGGACGCCGATGACCATCATCAGTTTCAGCCAGACTGCATAAGCCTGCAGTTGCGCGAACACGAGATGGTCGTAGGAGCCTTCCCAGATCCCGCGATACGCGGTCGAAACGAACCAGTAGTCATCGTAGGGTTGGTTCAAGGCGAGGATGTCGCGATCGCCCGTGAGGACGAGGCGCGCGATCGCGATGGCGCCGGTCAGGAACCAGATGTTGACGGACCATGCGCGTGCCGCATGCGCACCGCCGTTTGCTTCGGTCACGGATCGCGGATGCGCCGGACGACGCTCAGCCGTGCGATCAGCCGGCATCAGGCGGGTTCGGCCTGCGGCACACGCGGCGCCGCGATGTAGAACGGCAGGCCCGTCAGTCGCGAAAGCGCACTCAGCGTCTGGAATGTCAGACCGATCGCGGCGCCGACGTGGACGTCGAGGAGGCGACTGAAGATCACGTCGAAGGCCGCGGTGCCGACCCCGAAGCCACCGGCGAACCCGAACACGTTGCTGAAGATGGCGAGCGGAAACACAGTGAAGCCGACGAACAGATCGATGCCCTGTCCGAAAGCGACTGTCACGCACAGCAATGCTGCGCACCAGAAGATGTGATTGAGCACCGACAGCCCGAGAACCGTCCAGAGGTCACCGGGCTTCTCACGCAGCGAATTGAAGCAGCCCACCACGCCGTGGAGTCGGGCTCCGATCGGGTGTTCGGCCACCCATTCCCGGAGCCGCGGGTTCTCATAGATGCGCCGTGATCCGAGGAGGCGCAAGGCAACGAGCGATCCGATACTGATCAGCGCGACGAACCCGACGAGGCGCGTCGCATCGGGCATGACGCGCACCGTGCTCCACCCGATCGCGCACGCGATCCCGGCCAGCAGGAACAGGCCGAGCAAGCCCAGCACGCGGTCGAACGCAATCGCCATCACGGCCTTCACGCGCTTGCCCGGGCCCGCTGCCTTCACGACGTACGCACCCTTGATGACGTCGCCTCCCGAGTTGCTCGGCATGACCACGTCGAAGAACGATCCGATCATCGTCCAGCGCACGGCCGTGCGCAGGTCGACGGGGATGGTCTGGTTCCGCAGCACGATCCAGAAGCGGTACGAGACGATCGCGTACGGCGGGAGCATCAAGGCGAATGCCAGCACCAGCCACGGCCAGTTGGATCGGAGGGTCGCGAAGCTGTCCAGATGCAGCCTGTTGAAACCGAACAGACATGCGAGGACGACGAGCGCGAACCCGATCTTGAACCAGGCTGACGAGGCGAACTTGCGCACGTTCAGCGGGCTTCCTCGCGTCCCGCGCTGTCCGACGACGAATGGGATTCGGCGTGCGCAACGGACCTCTGTTCCCTGCGACGCCATTCGAACCACAGGTAGGCGAGCAGCTTCTTTCCCGTCGGCCAGATCTTGAAATGCGTCTGGCCATAGCCGCGCGCGATCTCGCTGGTCGGGAATTCGGCGCGTGACATGCGCAGCTTGTAGCTGCGCACGACCATCTCGATGTCGATGGACAGGCCGTGTTCGAGGACCTGCATCCGCGCGAACGAGGCGCGCGTCCATCCCTTGAACCCGTGCAGCACATCGCGGATCCGGTAGCCCTCGCGTTTCCAGATGAGCGCGGCGAGCAGCGACAGTCCGGACACCAGCCATTTGCGCGGCTTGAGCAGATGGACGTCTTCCTCGTTGACCGAGCCCGCGATCGAGCGGCTCGCGACGACGAGTTCGTGACCCGCGTCGAGCAGCGGGCGGAAGTTCAACAGATCTGCGACAGGCGTCGTGCCCTTGGGAAAGAACACGATGACCGCATCGCCCGTCGACACGCGGTTCGCATGGACGTAGGCGGCATTCAAGCCTCGCTTGGGCTGCTTGTGAACGGCGATCCCCTGTGCTTCGAGGTAGGCCACGGTACCGTCGGTACTGCCGCCGTCGACCGCATAGATCTCGTCGAACGCGTCGCGTGGCAGGTTCGGCACGTCGATCCGGCACCCGTCGAGTTCGTTCCAGACGACCAGGGCCAGGGAAATCTTCATTTCTGTCCCTCGAGTTGAAGCAGGTCGTCGACCGCCGACAGAGCTTCGGCGACTGCGATATCGGAGTTCATGTGCTCCCACCGCCCCCAGCGTCCCACCGACGCGATACGCTGCGTGGCAGCCCATGCCGTGATCGCTGCGACGGCTTCGGGCTTTCCCAACGTGTTCACCGGGTAGGCGAACGGATTGTGGTGGCGGAAATGGGCGGCAGGCGCAGAACGCGTCGCATTGGCTTCGGTCCAGTGACCCTTCGCCTGAACTGCGAAATTGGCCCGCAACAACTGGCGGTGGTACGGCAACCGCTCGTCCGGTTCGTAGATCCAGTGCGCCTTGCTGGGCAGGGTCTCGGGGACGTAGTCGACATCGATCGGCACGTTGCGCAGCTTGTCGATCTGCGCGGAGATGTTCGCCGGCACGTCGCTGAACGCGGGCCAGAGCGTCCACGGGATGGTGTTCACCAGTGTGCCGGCCTGCCACTCGCCATTGACGACGCGCGACGACAGGTCGATCGATGTTACGGCGCAGTCGGTGACCAGGCTGTCGCCCAGGGCGACGCCCATGCGACGCCACACCTCGCCGTAGCCGAACTGCTTCGGATAGTAGAACTGGCCATGCGCGGGTAGCGCGCCGAACGGGCGACCCTCCAGGCAACTGCGCAGCGTGTCGCGAAACGACACGTCGGGCAGCTTGTAGAGCCAGTAGGTCCCCAGAAGATTGGGGTCGATCGACCAGATCTTCCGGTTGTAGGGGAGCATGTACTCGTCCGCGATGCGCTCGCCGAGCTTCCAGACGATCCAGTCCGCGAAGGCCTCGGGCATCGGCTCGCCGCGCACGCAACCGGCCTGTGCGATGGCTTCCAGGTAGTCGACCTGCGCCTCCCGATCGAACTGCCACAGGTTGGCTTCGAGGGGATGGTCGATTTCCTGTCCGCGCAGTCGAATGGTCGAGACGCGATCGAACAGGGCCCACTCGTGTTCCGGCATGAAGCGGAACACGAAGTCCAGCACCTGCTTCTTGCGGACGTCGAGAAAGTGACCGCCGCCGATGTCGAGCGGGGCGCCGTCGACGTCCGCCGACCGGCACAGTCCACCTGCCACCGATTCCTTTTCGATCACGACGATTTCGTCGCGCGGAACACCCCGGTCGATCAGCGTGTGAGCGAGGGTCAGGCCGCTGGGCCCGGCGCCGAGGATGACGAAGCGCTTGATCTTCAAGAACGGGTTTCCTGTCCAATGGGACGCGGCCGAAGCACGACGAGATCCTGGAAGTCGTGGAAGGCGCCGGCCCGGTAGTCGACGACATCGAACCATCGTCCCCAGTGCGAGCGCACGTACTGCTCCGGAACGAACGTGATGCCGTACTCGAAATCGCCTTCGACGAGTTTCTTCTGCGAGCCGCGCCCGGACGAGGCGAGCGTCGTCGTGAGGTGCCCATCCTGCAGGATGAAGGCGTGGCGTCCGGCGGCGAAGTCGGATTTTGCCTTGGCAAACGGACGGTCGGGGACGTCGATCATCGCACGAATGGTCGGTTCGTTGTTTGCACGCTGCAAAGCCCGCTCGCCGTGGACGGTGAGGAACAGCAATCCGTCGGGCGCGGTCACGCGGGCGAGTTCCGCCAGGAACTGGTCCTGGCTGCGTTCGTTGAGATGCGTGAAGATCGAGATCGAGATGACCGCCTCGAATTCGCCGCTTTCGTAAGGAATGGGCGGATCGACCTTCGACAGCCTGGCGTCGACGAAATCGAGGGTCGCGTCCACCCATTCGACGTGGCGATGATCGATGTCGCACCCCGCGATGACGCCGGGATGACCCTTGAACATTCGCGCGAGACGGCCGACGCCGCAGCCGAAGTCGAGGATGCTTCGATAGTCCGCGAGTGGCTTCGGGGAGGCTTCGGACAATGCGATGAAGAAATCGCAACCGTGGCTTGCGAAGTCGCTCTGTGACACGAGTCCCGAGACGTTCTGCATCAGCTCGCGCGGCGGAAAGGGGCTGACGTACGGCAGCAGTTTCGCGTCTGTGAAGACATCGACGCGGTTCAACTGGATCCAGTCGCCGAGCGGCATGCGGCATCCCAGGCTATAGTCAATGGCGTTCATCTGGACCTCTATTGTCATCGTGGAGGATCGGAGCGGCGGCGGTTCGGCAAGGAGAGCGCTGCCCGGGCAGGTCGTGCAAGTGAATCAAGGGACGCTGCCGATCTTCAGCAGGACCCGTCGGCCTTCCCAGTCGCGTCGTTCTCCGGTGGCGAGGAGCGGTGGGTCGGGTACCTTGTAGATCAGGAGGCCGAGAGAGTCGGCCGCACGCAGCGTCGTCGTCGACGCCCTGGCGGTCAGTCGCCAGTTCGTACCGGCCGATACCGCCGACTCGCTCTTGTCGAGCGCCGTGTCGAATCCGCCGAGGATCTTGCCGTCCGTCCCGAGCGCATGCACGCCGACGGCGCTGTCGAGTCGAAGCGCCTTGAGCGCCGTCATGATGAAGGTGAGTTCCGTGACGCCTTCCCGACCCCTGTCGATGCCGACGGCGTTGAGTCGCAACGAATCTCCGAAGATCACGGGTTGTGCGCCTAGGGGTATCTCGGCGGCGAGCGTCGCGCGGGTCGCCGCGACGTCGCTGGCCGTGTCGAGCGTCGACGGTCTGGCCAGAACGGCGCACGCGACCACCGCGATCAGGCCGAGGAACGCGAGCGATGCGAAGCGCGGATGCCGGCCATCGCGCGGCAGCATCGGCATGGATCTCCCCGCGCCAAAGCGCTCGTAGACGCCGACAATCATCCGTCGCATCGGCCGTTCGACCGAGACGTGCATCAGCAACGACAGGCCGAGGCAGACCAGCCAGTACTTCACGTACCACGCCGACCGGTGTACGCCGACGATGCCCTCGTACGGCTCGAAGTACTTCAGCACGCTGGTATGGACGAGATACAGCGAGAAACTGATTTCTCCCAACAGCACGAAGAACGGGAGCGACAGGAGGCGGGCGAGGACTCCCTTGTTCATCGCGAACGCGAGGATCAGGAATGCGAATGCGATCGACGCACCTTCCTGCTGGAGATAGGCCTGCCCGCCCAAGCCAATCCACGACGTGATGCCCGAAGTCGAATTGAGAAAGAAGCACAGGTTCAGCGCGACCCCGACCCCGACGACCGCGACGACTTCGAGGCATGTCGATTGCGCGGTCGTCTGCGATTTCCAGGCCGGTTCCAGGACGCGGTGGAGAAAGTAGATCGCGATGCCGACCGTGAACTCGAACAGACGCATCGCCGGATTGACATAGAGAATCCCGACGGCGCTCGGCCCGGTCTTCGGCGGCTCGAACGGCAGGCCGGCCGCGTTGACGAACGCGACTCCTGCGCCGACTACTGCGAAAGCTAGCAGCAACTTGACGTGCCACGAAATTCGCCAGCGAAGGATCAGGAATGGGAACAGCACGTAAAAGAACGCTTCGACCGACAGCGACCACGACACTGCATTCAACGAGAAGAAGACGCTCTTCTCCGGAACCCAGGCTTGCAGGAGCAACAGGTTGCCGACGGTGATCAGCTGGTTCCGGGCTCCGTCGAACGGCGTGAACCAATCGCCGTCGACCGTCAGAAAAAACAGCGCAGCGACTACGTGAGCCGGCCAGATGCGCGCGAAACGCGCTACGTAGAAGTAGCTTGCGGGCGGGCCACTCCTTCAAGTTTTCGTAGTTGAGCGCAAGAATGAATCCCGAAAGGACGAAGAAGAACGAGACCCCCTGCTCGAGAGCGACATTGAACGTGAGTCCGAACGTGCCGAACAGCACGTGTGCGTGGAGGACGACGATCATGCCGGCGGCGAAGAAGCGCAGCGCGGTCAGTGCCGGAAGCTTGTCGCGCCGGGCGCGATGCGATTCGCTCGCGGCGACCGGGTGACCGTCACCGGTCGACGGCGATGCGAGCGGAACCGCGTGGGCCGGGGCGCCGTGGGCGCTCTCGCGAATGGTCATGCGGCGAGTGAATTGAGACCTCTCGTCGACTGGACGACCCGGCTATACACCGCGATCACATCGTCGACCATCGCGCGGGTGTCGCGTTCGTAGGACGTTTGCGCACTCATGCGGGTGGACAGCTGCGGATCGTCGACGAAGCGGCGAAGGCAGGCTGCGATGGAAGAGACATTGCCTCGCTCGAAAGCCAGACCATCGATGCCTTCCTCGATGAACTCGGTGAGCCCGTCGACGTTCGATACGAGTACCGGAGTGTGGCTGGCCAATGCGTTGAGAAGGACAAGAGGACTGTTTTCGTACCAGCGCGACGGGATCACCAGAAGGTCCATCGTGTCGAGAATCTCGCGCGTGCGATTCTGCAGGAACGTGCCCAGGAATCGCACGTCGTGGCCCCGCGACAGCGCCTCGAGCCGACGCATGAAAACGGGGTCCTGGTCGGCGGGTCCGTAGACGTGCAGTTCCGCGCTGCCTTCCTTCAAGCGGCCGAAGGCCTCGATCAGCAGGTCCGTCCCCTTGTGCGGAGCGAGTTGGCCGATAAAACCGAACACAATGGGTTTACCGGATGGCCGGACAGATTTCGGGCTGCGATCGAAATCGACACCGAACCACGAACGGGTCATCGGCTTGTCGAAACCGTTGCGCCGATAGGCCGACTCGAGAAACCGGGTCGGTGCGATCACCTCACGATACTTCGCGTAGCACGCCCCAAGGATGTCGGGCCTCTGACGAATGTCCTCGACAAGTCCATCCACCTCGCCGTTGCGATAGGCCGAGAGTTTGCGGGTCTTGTCGAGAACCAGCGCGCCCCAGGGATTTGCGCCGATGCGCGCAGCCCATTGCAGCGGCTTCGCGACCATGGTTTGGCCGGACACGGCCTTGAGATGGCAAGCGAGACAGTTGCGGCGCGTGCTGGACGGTCCCGCGCACAGTTCACCACGGGCGCCTTCGAGCTTGTTGTTGTAGCAGAAGCCGAAGAAGTCGGTGAACGTGGCGACGCAGGGAATCGACAGACTGGCCGCGACCTCGAGAAGCACAGCCGTGTGATTGACCAGGTGCGTGACATGGACGAGATCCGGCTTCTCGCAGGTGAGCACCTCCGTTAGTGGGGTGCGCATCGCCTCCTGGTAATAGGTGTCCTTGACGCGCGTGTTCGGCGTCTCGTTCTTGTCGAACGCGATCACCCTGATGCCCTCGACGTCGTAGCGATGGACCGGCGCCGGCAACGGCGGCTCCCCGGGGAAATTCGCGGTCACGACGACGACGTCGATACCGGCGTCGCGCAGCCCCTTCGCCACCTGCAACGTATAGGTTTCCGTCCCGTAGAAGTGCGCCGGAAAGAAGCAATGGACGAAGAGGGCGACCTTCATGTCGGGCCCCTCTGCAGTTCGCCGTACAACTCGCGATACGAGCCGATCATCGCTTCGACCGAGAACAGGCGCGACGCGCGTTCGCGGTTGGCGATGCCGATGGAGGCGCGGGCCGCATCGTCCTTCACCAGGCCGACGGCGATGGCGGCGAGGGCGGGTGCCTCACCGGCCGGCGCCACCAGCGAGGGATCGGCGACGATCTCGGGAATCGCGCCGACGTCGTAGCCGATGACCGGGATGCCCATGTTCATCGCGAACGCGCTGACCTGCCCGAAGCTCTCCTTCCAGATCGGCGCGACGAACACGTCCATCCTCTCGTAGAGCGCCGGCAGGTTCGCGTAGCTGACATAGCCGGTGAACTCGAACGCATCGGTCAACCCCGCGGCCAGAACGCGATCCTTGAACGTCTGCAGCAGTGATCCGCCCCCGACGATCAGGCATTTCAGGCCCGGCATCGTGCGGGCGGCCTCGATGAACGGGACGATCGCATGCTCGTCGAGCTTGTCACGCTCCAGCCGATAGACCATGCCGATGCACCCCTTCGCCTGACCCGATCGGGGCGAGGCGGTGAACAGGGAGAAGTCCGAACCCGGGTAGATCACCTTGTTGTGCGCCAGGCCATCGCCGAAGTGGTCGAGGACGTAACGGCTCACGAAGACATTGCGCGCGATCGGAACGCCGGAGAACGGGGCGACCGGCGTGTTGATGTTTTGCAGGATCGTGCAGCCCCGCTCGGCCGCCACGGTCAGGACGGCGCGATACCAGGGCTCGTCGACATCGCCCCAGTAGTGGACATGGACGATCTGCGGATCGAAGCGCGCCATGCTCCTGCGCATCGCCCCGCTGTCCGCGACATGCCGGATCTCCTCGATGTCGATGCCGACATAGTGGACGGGCGACGGGATGAAACTGGTCAGGATCCGCTGTTCGTAGTCGCTTCCCAGATGTTCGAGAAGATCGACCACGAGGCGGCTCGAACCGCCCGTCATGAAGTTCGCGATCACGTGCAGGACGCGGGTGCGAACGCTGTGCACATGCGCCGGCGGTTTGACGGCGTAGGGCGCGAACGCGGAAGTGGCCGTCGTGGGGGCGACGCCGGGGTCTGCATCCGCCGGCACCGCGCGGGTTGCCGGAGCGGATTCGGGCAGGAGGGGCGTCGGCCTCGCAATCTTCCGACGGAGCCGATGCGCGAGCGGTGCGACGCGGCTCTTCAGCGCCCGCGGGACGAGCCCGCCACCGATCAGATAGGTCGCGTCGATCAACGGCGAGGCGCTGCCCGACGTGCCGTGGAGGATGCGTGCCAGGCGCACGACCCGCGTGTTTTCCAGGGCCCGATAGTGACCCATCCACTCGTCCTTCTCGGCTGTCCGCTGCACGGCCAGTGCCTGCAAGCCGACGGCCTGCTCGCGCCGGGCGGCGAGATCGCTGTCACGCTCCGCGAGGGCGCAACCCAGCTCGCGCAGGGAGGCTTCCTGCCCCGAGACCTGCTCGCGCAGGACACGGAGATCGTCTTCCTGCACGGTCGACTTCTGCCGGACCCGGACCAGCTCGAAGGCTTGTTCCTCAAAGCGGTCGCGCATCTTCGAGATCGTGGCGGCCTGCTCGTCCAGCGCCCGGATGCGGTGCTCGTCCGTTTCCCGATGAAGCTTGGCGTCCGCAAGCGCCTGTGCAGCGATCCTCTCGGCCTCGTCACGCCCTTCGCGCAAGAGGTAGTTGTCGAAACGAAGCCCGGTCATCGCCTTCTGCGCCAGGGTCTCCGACAGCACCATGTCGAACGAGCCGTCGAAGCTCACGAATGGGTCGATGGCGTCGATCGGCTGGTGCGAGCACACGGCGACGAACGCCGGCGGCTCGTCGATCATCCGCTCGCTGCTCAGCCGCTCGGCAGTCAGCGCGCTGGTCGACGGGATCGGCTCCGTGCCGATCAGGATCGACGGGCGCACCCATTGTCGGTAGATCGCGACGTGCGCGAAATGCGGCGCGAGCAGTTCGATGAACTCGGCCTCGTTCATCTCCCGCAGGTGATAAGGGTTGGCGCCGTAGTTGGCGGTGACCGCCGGATTGGGTGTCGAGATCAGCAACTTTCCGGTCGGCTTCACGACCCGCGCCAGACTCGCGACGGTGGCCGTCTGCATCGCATGATCGACGTGCTCGATCATCTCGAAGCAGGTGACGAGATCGAACGACGCCGACGGAAGGGTCGCGCCCAAGTCGGCGTGTCGCTCGAAATGCAGACGCGCGGTGTCGTGCCAGAAGGCCGCCCAGCGCAACGCATCCTCGTCGATGTCGAGACCGAGCACGTCGTCGGCCGCGTCGGCCAGGAAGCGGGAGCCGTAGCCGGTCCCGCAACCGAAGTCGAGCACCCGGGCGCCGCGCGCGAACTGCCGCGCGAACTGATAGCGCGGCACGTGTTCGTACTCTGCGAGCTTCGACCACGTGCCCGGGACATAGCGCTCGAGCATGAACGCGTAGAAGCGGCTGCCCACGGCCTCGCAGATGAGCCCCGCAAAACCGGACAGCGATTCGTCCGGCCCGAGGTCCTCGTCCGGATAGCGAAGGCCTTCGACCGCCGCGATCGGACTCGTCCCGCGCACGCGCACGTCGCCGAACTGCAGCGTGGTCAGGAGACGCACCAGCGAGCGTGCCGAGTAGTAGACGAGATGGGACGGCGGGTGGCGATAGATCCACTTCCCGCCATCGCGCACGGCATCGCTCGACCTGGCATTCGGCGTCGTGATGACGATGCGGGTCCTCGGGCCGATCAGTCCGCGATTGAAGAGCCGAAACATCAGCGCATACGGATCGCCGACGTGCTCGAGCACGTCGAGCATCAGCAGGAGATCGAACTCGTGGGGAATCAGCTCCTCGATCTGCTCGACGATCAGCATCCTGTCGCCGTGACGCGCGATCGCGGTGTTGCGCGCGTGGTCCGACAGTTCGACGCCGAAGCACTTCCACCCGCGGTCGGCCGCGAGCGCGAGGTGGGTGCCGTAGCCGCATCCCACATCCAGCACGTAGCGGACGCTGCCGTCGTCGGCGAAGCCGTCGAGCAGTCCTGTCAACATCGGCAACGAGAAGTCGGTCTGCGCGTCGTAGTTCGCGTAACCGCCGGGCTCGCCCCCTTCGAACCACTCGGTGCGGTCGTAGTAGCGCTTGAGCTCGGCATCGTCCGGCACGGGCCAGACGAAGTCCGTGGCCGAGGCGGGACAACGCCATACCGCGTAGCCGTCGACGTCCGCGAGTGGAATCACTTCTCGCGATCGCGTGACCGGGCAGCGCGGGCTGGTATGGGCTGCGATCGGTGCGGCGTCGATGCTTATTGTTTCCATTGCACTGGGTGGGCGAATCGTCCCCACGTCGGATGGGCAGACCGGACGGAAAACCGGATGTTCAGGTCCGTGAGTGCGTAGCAGAGAGACAGGTCCGTGGAACACGCCGAGAAGGCGGCGACATAGTCGCCAGGGACGAGGCACAGGGGTTTCAGGAGCAGGGAGCCGTCGACCCGCTCGCCTGCGGTGATGGCAGGCCAGACGACATCGGCTTCCGCGCTCGTCTGCCCGATGACCCAATCGCCATCCGCACGGTAGATGCTGATGGTGAACACGATGTTGTCCAGGTCGACGTCCGCTTCGAGGGTGAACGCGAAGCGGATCGAATCGCCGAGCATGAAGGTCTGGTCCGCGTTCGGCGGCCGGTCGGCGATCCGAAGGTCGACGAACCGCGCCATGCCGGTGTTCTGCTGGCTGATGAAGCTGCTGACCCCGGTCTCGCCCGTGCCCTCGTTGCCCTGCATCGCCACCTGGTATTCCTGGCAGACCTCGATCGGGTTTCCCGACATCACCACCTGGCCGTGCTCGAGCCACACCACGCGGTCGCAGATGGTCTGCACGGTGTTCAGGTCGTGCGAGACGAACAGCAGCGTGACCCCATCGTCGCGCATCTGCCGGAGCTTCTGCACGCACTTGTTCTGGAAAGCGAAGTCACCGACGCTGAGCGCCTCGTCGACGATCAGGACCTTCGGTTCGACGTGGATCGCGACCGCGAACGCCAGCCTGACGAGCATGCCGCTCGAGTAGGTCTTGACCGGCTGGTCGATGAACGCACCGATGTCGGCGAAGGCCGCGATCTGTGCGAACTTCGTCTCCATGGTCGCGGCATCCATTCCCAGGACGGCCGCGTTGAGGCCCACGTTCTCGCGGCCCGTGAACTCGGGATTGAACCCCGCACCGAGTTCCAGCAGCGCCGCGACGCGACCCTCGACATCGATCGATCCCGCCGTCGGCGTGACTGTCCCGCAGACGAGCTGCAGCAACGTCGACTTGCCGGACCCGTTGCGACCGATGATGCCGACCGTCTCGCCGGGCTTCACGGTCAGCGAGAAGTCGCGCAGTGCCCAGAACTCCCGGAAGTAGTTGCGCGGTTCCAGCGCGGCCGCGCGTCGCAGCCGCGGCATCACGAACTGCTTCAGGCGATCGCGAGGCTGCGCGTAGATCTGGTAGCACTTCGACAGCCCCTGGATGCGGATCGACGCGACGTCGGATGGCATGGTCTCAGACGACATCGGCGAAACCCTTGCGCGTCTTCTGGAACCACGCGAATCCGAGCGACGCGACGACCACGCTGGCGGCGCCGTAGACCGCCAGACCGCTCCAGTCGGGCGGCGTCCCGGAGAACAGCACGGCGCGCGACTGCTCGATGACGAAGGTGAGGGGATTCGCCAGCAGCCAAGGCCGGAAAGCGGCGGGTACGGACGAGATCGGGTAGAACACCGGCGACAGGAACAGGAGGATCGTCATCAGGACGCCGATGACCTGCTTCACGTCCCGCGCGAAGACCCCCAGCGACGTCAGGAACCACGCGAACCCGGCCGTCGCCAGCACCAGCGGGAACAACACCACCGGCGCATAGATCACGGTCAACGGCAGGCCCCCGTGCGAGACCAGCAGCGCGATGCCGAGCACCAGCAGGCTGATCATGCTGTGGAACAGGGCAGAGCCCATCACGACGAGCGGCAGGATCTCGAGCGGGAAGACCACCTTCTTGACGAAGTTGACGTTCTCGAGGATCAGCGACGGCGCACGCGTGAGGCATTCGGCGAAGAAGCCGTGCACGATCAGACCGATGAACAGCAGCATCGCGAAGTCGGCACGGCTGCTGCTCGTCTTCGTTCCCCAGCGCGCCTCGAACACGACGCTGAAGACGAAGGTGTAGATCACCAGCATCAGCACCGGGTTGAAGAAGGACCAGGCCAGTCCGAACACCGAGCCACGATAGCGGCCGAGAATCTCGCGTTTGACGAGTTGACCGATCAGCACGCGGTGGAACCACAGACTTTCGGTGAGGGCGAGCGGCGATGTGCGGTGCGCGAGGTGCCGGTTCATGGGGCCAGCAGTTCTTCGAGGCACAGGTCGACCCCCACCGTCCAGTCCGGCAGATGAAGTCCGAAGCGCTCCCGCACCTGGGTCGTGTCGAGCGAAGAATTCATGGGCCGCTTGGCCGGTACCGGGTATTCGGTACTCGCGATCGCATCGACCGCGACGACCTTCAACGGATTCATTCCGAGCGCTCGTGCCCGGTCGACGATGCGGGTGGCGAGGCCATGCCACGACGTGCGTCCGCTCGCCGTCAGATGGAACACGCCGGATGCGAATGGGCCTGCCTGTCGCTCGCGCATCGCCTGGGCGACGATGCGCGCCGTGCAGTCGGCGATCAGCCGCGCCGAGGTCGGCGCGCCGTACTGGTCCGCGACGATGCGCAGCGTGTCGCGCTCGCCCGCGAGCCGCAGGATGGTCCTCACGAAGTTCTTCCCGCGCGACGCGAAGACCCAGCTGGTTCGCAGCACGAGGTGATCGCAGCCGGACGCGGCGATCGCGGTCTCGCCGGCGAGCTTGCTGCGGCCGTAGGCGGACTGCGGCGCGGGGTCCGCATCCTCGCGGTAGGCGCCGCTGCCAGAACCGTCGAACACGTAGTCGGTCGAGTAGTGGACCAGGAGGGAGCCGTGCCTCTTCGCCTCGTCGGCCAGGATGCCCACGGCCTGCGTATTGATTCGCTTTGCCCGCTCCTCATCGGTCTCGGCCTGATCCACCGCGGTGTACGCCACCGCGTTGATCACGACGTCCGGCTCGCACGCGAAACAGGCGCGCAGCGACTCGGGATCGTCGAAGTCGGCCTGCGCCCGCGCGAGTGCCACAACCTCGCCGAGCGGCTGCAACGCACGCCGCAATTCCCATCCGACCTGACCGGTGGTTCCCAGGAGCAGGATCCGCATCACGGAAAGACTTCGGCGTCCGCGAGCGACGCGCCCGACCGGTCCTTGCCCGACACGATCGGCTCCGCTCCCGCGAGCGGCCAGTCGATCGCCAGAGCGGGATCGTTCCAGGCGATGCAGCGCTCCGCCTTCGGCGCCCAGTAGTCGGTCGTCTTGTAGAGGAAGTCGGCGCTGTCGGACGTCACGAGGAAGCCGTGGGCGAAGCCCTCCGGAATCCACAACTGGCGATGGTTGAGCTCGCTCAACTCGATCGCCACCCATTTGCCGAAACGCTGCGAGCTGCGGCGCAGGTCGACGGCGATGTCGTACACCGAACCGCGCGCGACGCGGACCAGCTTCCCTTGCGTCTGCTCGATCTGATAGTGCAGTCCCCGCAGCACGTGCCGGGCCGAACGCGAATGGTTGTCCTGCACGAACGTGACGGGACGGCCCACCGCCTCGTCGAAGGCGCGCTCGTTGAAGCTCTCGAAGAAGAAGCCGCGATCGTCGCCGAACACCTTCGGTTCGATCAGCAGCACCTCCGGAAGCGCGGTCGGGATGACCTTCATGCGGCGATGCCGAACACCGACTTGGGCGATGGTCGCGTCTCGAGCATGCGGATCAGGTACTGCCCGTACTCGTTCTTGAGGAGCGGCTTCGCGAGGCGCTCGATCTGCGCGGCATCCACGTAGCCCATGTGGTACGCGATCTCCTCCAGGCACGCGACCTTGAGGCCCTGGCGCTTCTCGATCGTGTGGATGAACTGCGCCGCCTCGAGCAGAGACTCGTGCGTGCCGGTGTCGAGCCACGTGAACCCGCGCCCCAGCGTCTCGACATCCAGTGCGCCGGCTTCGAGGTACAGGCGGTTGAGGTCGGTGATCTCGAGTTCGCCGCGGGCGGACGGCTTCAGCGTCGCGGCGAGATCCACGGCCTGCCGGTCATAGAAGTAGAGACCCGTCACGGCGTAGTTCGACTTCGGTCTGGCGGGCTTCTCCTCGAGGCTGAGCGCCTTGCCTGCCGCGTCGAAATCGACCACGCCGTAACGCTCGGGATCCTGCACGTGATACGCGAAGACGGTGGCGCCGCGGGTCGCCGCATTGGCGCGCTGGAGCTGGGCCGCCAGGTCGTGCCCGTGGAAGATGTTGTCGCCCAGGATCAGCGCCGACGGCGAATCGCCGATGAAGGTCCGGCCGATGACGAACGCCTGCGCGAGGCCGTCCGGCGACGGCTGCACTGCGTACGCGAGATTCAAGCCCCACTGCGTCCCGTCGCCGAGTAGTTCCTGGAAGCGCGGCGTGTCCTGCGGCGTCGAGATCACGAGGATGTCGCGGATGCCCGCGAGCATCAGCGCGCTCAGCGGGTAATAGATCATCGGCTTGTCGTACACCGGCAGCAGCTGCTTCGACACCGAGCGCGTGATCGGATACAGGCGCGTGCCCGAACCTCCCGCGAGGATGATGCCCTTGCGGCCGCCGCTCATGCCGCCACCTTCGTGCCGTAATTCGTCTCGATCCAGTCGCGATAGCTGCCCGTCAGCACGTGCGCGACCCATTCGCCCTGCTCGAGGTACCAGCGCACGGTCTTCTCGAGGCCGGTCTCGAAGGTCTCGGTCGGGCGCCAGCCCAGCTCGCGCTCGATCTTGCCCGCATCGATCGCGTAGCGCCGATCGTGGCCGAGGCGGTCCTTCACGTACTGGATCTGGTCGACATAGCTGCCCGAGGCCCTGGGGCGTAGCGCGTCGAGATGCGCGCACAGCGCGTGGACGACCTCGAGGTTCGTCTTCTCGTTCCAGCCACCGATGTTGTAGGTCTCGCCGGGCCGCCCGTCGGCCATCACGCGGCGGATCGCAGCGCAGTGGTCGCCGACATACAGCCAGTCGCGCACGTTCCTGCCGTCGCCGTAGACCGGCAGCGCCTTGCCGGCGATCGCGTTGGAGATCATCAGCGGGATCAGCTTCTCGGGGAACTGGTAGGGACCGTAGTTGTTCGAGCAGTTGGTCGTGAGCGTCGGCAGGCCGTAGGTGTGGTGGTACGCGCGCACCAGATGGTCGGAGCCCGCCTTCGATGCCGAGTACGGACTGTTGGGCTCGTAGGCCGTCGTCTCGGAGAAGGGGGCATCGGTCTCGCCGAGCGAGCCGTAGACCTCGTCCGTGGACACGTGCAGGAAGCGGAAATCGTCGCGCGCCTGGCCTTCGAGCGATCCCCAGTAGGCGCGGGCTGCCTCGAGCAGCCGGAAGGTGCCGACGACGTTGGTCTCGATGAAGGCGGCCGGCCCGTGGATTGAGCGGTCGACGTGCGATTCGGCGGCGAAGTGCACGATGGCGGTCGGGCGATGCTCTGCCAGCAGGCGGTCCATCGCAGACTGGTCGCAGATGTCCGCGCGGACCAGGATGTGGGCCGGATCGTGCGCGACCGACGCGAGGTTCTCGGCGTTGCCGGCGTAGGTGAACTTGTCGACGTTGACGACTGCCGCCGACTCGGCAGCCAGCCAGTCGAGGACGAAATTCGCCCCGATGAAGCCGGCGCCGCCGGTGACGAGAATCTTGTGGTCGCTCATAGGGGCGGCATATCTGGTGGGCGCGCGCGCGTCGATGTGTTTTTTCCGCAGGGTTCCGCGGGGCGGCGTCTTGATTCTGAGCAGGGAGCGCTTGCGAGGTGCGTGGGCGGGACCCGTGGCGCTGCTAGACTGCAGCCGCATTCTACCAAAGGCCGTCGACGGCCTCCTCAACACCCATCAGGTGCGGAACCTCATGATCGACTCCTCCATTTTCAAGGCTTACGACATCCGCGGCATCGTCGGCAAGACCCTGACCGCCGACGTGGTCCGCGCCGTAGGCCGTGCCGTCGCCAGCGAAGCGAAGCTGCTCGGCCAGAAGAGCTTCGTGATCGGCCGCGACGGACGGCTGTCCGGCCCGGAATTCGCCCAGGCGCTGGCCGAAGGCATCCAGGCGGCCGGCCTCGACGTGATCGACCTCGGCATGGTGGCGACGCCGATGGTCTACTTCGGCGCGGTCCAGCTCGGCACGAACTGCGGCGTCATGGTCACGGGCAGCCACAATCCGCCGGACTACAACGGCCTGAAGATGGTCGTCGCGGGCAACGCGATCTACGGCGATGCCATCCAGGCGCTCTACCAGCGCATCGTCGACGACCGCTTCGAGAGCGGATCGGGCGCGTATTCGACGCACGACATCAGCGGCGAGTACTTCGACCGCATCGTCGGCGACGTGAAGATCGCCGCGCCGATCAAGATCGCGATCGATTGCGGCAATGGCGTCGCGGGCGCGTTCGCCACCCGGCTCTACGAGAAGATGGGCTGCGAGGTCACCGAGCTGTTCTGCGAGGTGGACGGCAACTTCCCGAACCATCATCCGGATCCCGCGCACCTCGAGAACCTCGAGGACCTGATGCACGAACTGGCGACCGGCGACGCCGAGGTCGGCCTGGCCTTCGATGGCGACGGCGACCGGCTCGGGGTCGTGACGAAGGACGGGCAGGTGATCTTCCCCGACCGCCAGCTGATGCTGTTCGCGGCCGACGTGCTGTCGCGCAACCCGGGCGGCGAGATCGTCTACGACGTCAAGTGCACGCGCAACATCGCGCCGTGGGTCAAGGAACACGGCGGCACCGCGATCATGTGGAAGACCGGCCACTCGCTGATCAAGGCGAAGCTCAAGGAGACCGGCGCACCGCTCGGTGGCGAGATGAGCGGCCACATCTTCTTCAAGGATCGCTGGTTCGGCTTCGACGACGGCATGTACGCGGGCGCGCGGATGCTCGAGATCCTGACGAAGGCCAAGGCGGCCGGCCAGCAGATCACCGACGTGCTGAACGGCCTGCCGAACGCCATCTCGACGCCGGAGTTGCAGTGGAAGCTCGCCGAGGGCGAGAACTTCAAGCTGATCGACCGGCTTCAGAAGGAGGCGAAGTTCGACGGCGCCGATTCGGTCTCGATGATCGATGGCCTGCGGGTCGAGTATCCCGACGGCTTCGGTCTCGCGCGCTCGTCGAACACGACGCCGGTGATCGTGATCCGCTTCGAGGCGGACACCGACGACGGCCTCGCTCGCATCCAGAAGGACTTCCGGCGCGTCCTCACCGCCGTCAAGCCCGACGCGTCGCTGCCGTTCTAGCGCCGGCGGTCAGCGGCCGTCGTAGGTCCTGAACCAGGCGGCGAAGCGCTCGAGCCCCTCGGCCAGCGGCGTCGACGGCGCGTAGCCCACCGCCGCCCGCAGCCGCGCCGTGTCGGCGTACGTGTCCTTCACGTCCCCATCCTGCATCGGCTTGAGGATCTTCTCGGTCGACTTGCCGAGCGCCCGCTCCAGCGTCTCGATGTACGTCAGCAGGTTCACCGACCGATGGTTGCCGATGTTGTAGATGCGCCAGGGCGCCGCGCTGGTCGCCGCATCGGGCGAGAGCGCATCGAACGACGGGTCGGGTGTCGCCGGCTGATCGAGCACGCGGATCGTGCCTTCGACGATGTCCTCCACGTACGTGAAGTCGCGCGTCATGTCGCCATGGTTGAAGACCTCGATCGGCCGCCCGGCGACGATCGCGTTGGCGAACAGCATCGGACTCATGTCGGGCCGGCCCCAGGGTCCGTAGACGGTGAAGTAGCGCAGGCCCGTGGTCGGCAGCCCGAACAGGTGGCTGTAGCTGTGCGCCATCAGCTCGTTGGACTTCTTCGTCGCGGCGTAGAAGCTCACCGGATGATCGACCGGGTCGGTCTCCGAGAAGGGCAGCTTGCGGTTGCCGCCGTAGACCGACGACGTGCTCGCGTACACCAGGTGACCGACGTTCGTGCGCCGGCATGCCTCGATGACGTTCGCGAAGCCGATCAGGTTGCTGTGCGTGTACGCCGCCGGATTGACGAGCGAATAGCGTACGCCGGCCTGCGCGGCGAGATGCAGCACCGCCGAGAAGCGCGATCCGTCGAACAGGCGCGTGATCGCCGCCACGTCGGCGATGTCGATCTGCTCGAAGCGGAAACCGGGCAATGCCTGGAGCTGTGTGAGCCGGTCGTGCTTGAGGCGCACGTCGTAGTAGTCGTTGAGGTTGTCGATGCCGACGACCGTGTCGCCGCGCGCGAGCAGGGCCTTGCAGGCGAAGAAGCCGATGAAGCCCGCGCAGCCGGTCACGAGGACGGTCATCGCCGCTCTCCCATCGCTTCGTCGGCTTTCGGAGTGCCTGCGGAAACCGTCGACGCCGCGACCCGTTTGCTCTCGATCTGCAGCGCGCGCAGCTTCGCGTACTTGGCGAAACTGTTGAAGCAGCCGATGGCGATGTGCACGAGGCCGGGCAGCCCGTCGAGCAACCCGAGCCGCACGAAATAGAACTTCACGAACCGCAGCGCAGGCGACAGCAGCAGCCGCCACAAGTTGGCCCGTTCCCCCGCGCGATAGAGCCCGTCGGCCTGCAGGCTGGTGTAGCGGTTCTGCTTGTCGAGATAGGCGGCCATGCTCTCGGCCGAGTGATGCATCAGCACCGCGCTCTCGGGCAGGCGACCGATCGAGCCGGAGGTCTCGACCTTCTCGTGCACGGCATCGTCGCTCCACTGCGCGTGGCGACGGTCGAAGAGACGCAGGCTCCAGTCGGGGAAGCCTTCGCCGTGGCGCAGGTAACGACCCATGAAACGGTTCGAGCGCGGCATGCGATACGCGATATGGCGCGGGTTCGCGAGGACGCCGGCGATCTCGGCTGCCAGCGCCGGCGACACCTCCTCGTCGGCATCGATGCACAGCACCCAGTCGTTGCGCGCGAGCGACGCGGCGTAGCGCTTCTGCGGGCCGAACCCGCGCCACGGTTCCTCGACGACGCGCGCGCCGAAACGCCGCGCGACATCGCGGGTCGCGTCGTCGCTCCCGGAGTCGACGACGACGATCTCGTCGACGAAGGACAGCGAGCGCAGGCAGGGGGCGAGTTGCTCGCCGGTGTTGAACGTGATGAGGACGGCCGACAGCGGAAGCGGGACAACGGGCATCTGCGGGTTCGGGGGACGGGGGCCGTGTTGGGAATCAGGGACGGCCGGTCGGTCACCCGGTCGGCGTCGCGCCACGCCTTCGATCGGCCGTCGTTGCCGAAGGCCGTCGTTGCGGTCTCCTTCGGTGGGTAGAATTCTGCCCCTCGGTCGCCAAGCGCGTCGAATTGTGTCATACAACAACTAGGTCCGAGCCCGCACGCACCGTGCGCGCAGCAGTCCCACAACCAGCAGCCGATGACGCGCGTCCTCATCATCAAGACCAGCTCGATGGGCGACATCGTCCACAACATGCCGGTCATCGCCGACATCCGCCGTGCCGTGCCGTCCGCGATCATCGACTGGGTGGTCGAGGAGGCCTATGCCGACCTGGTGCGCCTGACGCACGGCATCACCCGGGTCCTGCCGATCGCGCTCAGGCGCTGGCGGCAGGAGCCGCATCGATCGCACGTCCACGCGGAGCGGCGCGCGTTCAGCGCGGCGTTGCGCAGCGAGCGCTACGACATCGTGCTCGACACGCAGGGGCTCCTCAAGAGCGCTTTGGTGGCGCAGCGCGCGCGGCTCGTGCCGGGCGGCGCACGGGTGGGATTCGCGCTCGGCCTCGTCCGCGAGAGCCTGGCCCGGCTGTTCTACGACCGCGCCTATCCGGTCGATCCGCGCCTGCACGCCATCGAGCGGATGCGCGTGCTCGCGGCATCGACCTTCGGCTACGGCCCGATCGCGGACCTGCCGCGCTTCGAACTCGACGTGCCGATGCAGCGCTTCCCGTGGCTCGCGCCCACGATGGCGGGGAAGTCGTCCCGCTATGCCGTGCTGCTGCATGCCACGGCCCGCGCCGAGAAGGCCTGGCCGCCCGAACGCTGGAGCGGCTTGATCGCCACGCTGTGCGCCGCCGGGATCACGCCGGTCCTGCCGTCCGGCAATGCCGCCGAGCGCGCCTCGGCCGAAGAAATGGTGCGCGCCGGGATCGTCGCGGCAGGCCCTGCGACGACGGCGCGGCCGCTCGTCGCGCCGCCGGTCTCGCTGCTCGAAGCGGCCGCGCTGCTGCGCGGGGCGACGGCGGTCGTCGGCGTCGACACCGGACTGCTGCACCTCGCGTCCGCGCTCGACGTGCCGACGGTCGGGCTGTTCGGCGCGACGCCGCGCTGGCGCTATGCGCCGTACTGGTCGTCCCACGCGATCAACCTCGGCAACTTCGGCGAACTGGGATTGCAACCGGAACTGTCCGCGGTGGCCGAGGCGCTGCACCGCCTGGGGATCCTGCCGACCTTAGCGACGTCCGGGTCCGTCGTCCAGCGGGTCTCGTAGCCCGATGGCCCGAACGCTGGCGTTCGCGCCGCGCGAGCGGCTCGCCCGCACGCTCTACCTGCTGCTGTGGCTGGTCGCGACGCCGTTGATCGCCTGCTACCTGCTGTGGCGCTCGCGCCGCCAGCCGGCCTATCGCAGCGGCTGGGCGCAGCGCTTCCTCGGACGCTACGGACCGCGGCCGGCGTCCCCGTGCATCTGGGTGCACGCGGTCTCCGTCGGCGAGACGCGCGCGGCCGCGCCGCTGATCGATGCGCTGCGTGCGTCGCATCCCGACCTGCCGGTCCTGGTCACCCACATGACGCCCACCGGCCGCGAGACGGCCGAGGCGCTCTTCGGCGGGCGCGTGGCGCATGCCTATCTCGCGTACGACTATCCGTTCGCGCTGGCTGCATTCTTCCGGCATTGGAGACCGCGGCTCGGCATCGTGATGGAGACGGAGATCTGGCCGAACCTGATGGCCGCGGCCGCGAAGGCGGGGACGCCGATGGTGCTCGCCAATGCCCGCCTGTCGCCGAAGTCGCTGGTCGCCGCGCGGCGCTGGACCGCTCTGATGCGGCCGGCCGCCCGACGCTTCGACCGCATCCTCGCGCAGACCGACGCCGACGCGAAACGCTTCGCGTTCCTCCTCGATCGCGAGGCGAGCCCCGCACAGGAGTCGCCGATCGTGACGGTCGGCAACGTCAAGTTCGACATCGAGCCGCCGTCCGCACAGCACGCGCTAGCCGCGGACTTTCGTCGCGGCTTCGGCGGCGCGCGCGTGTTCCTGTGCGCCAGCACCCGGGAAGGCGAGGAGGGCGCCATCCTCGACGCGTGGCAGAAGCATCGTGCGGACCATCCGGCGCCCACCGAGCGCCTGTTGCTGGCGATCGTGCCGCGGCATCCGCAACGCTTCGACGGCGTGGTCGACCTGGCGCGCGCGCGCGGCATGGTCGTGCAGCGCCGCAGCGACGGCCGGGCCGTGGCCGCGGACACCGAGGTCTGGATCGGCGATTCGATGGGCGAGCTGTGGGCCTATTACCTGGCCGCCGATCTCGCCTACATCGGCGGCAGCATCGTGCCGCTCGGCGGACAGAACCTGATCGAGGCTGCGGCAGCGGGGTGTCCCGTGCTGATCGGACGACACACGTTCAATTTCGCGATGGCCAGCGACGAGGCGGTGCGGGTCGGAGCCGCGCTGCGCGTGTCGGACTTCGACGCGCTGGTCGCAGCGGCGCTCACCCTGGCGCCCGACGCCGCGCGCCGCCGGCGGATGGCCGACGCCGGCCTGGCCTTCGCCGCGTCGCATCGCGGCGCGACGGCGCGAACGGTGGCGATCATCGAACGACTCCTGGCCGCCTGAGGGCCGAGGGCACCGATTTCAAGGCCCTGAAATCGCGGGGACTCTCCCGACTTCTGGCGTCATGCGGGATCGCCCCGCGACCAACCATCCAGGAGCCATCCATGTATCTGACCTTCAATCGCACCAGCCGCGTCCGTCCGATCAGCCCCGCCGTCAACGGCGCCAGCGCGTTCGACCAGTTGTTCGACGGCATCTTCTATCCGGCCACGGCGCCTGCCGCGGCCACCGGCTCCATCGTCGCCGCGCGCTTCGATGTCGTCGAGAAGGCCGATGCCTTCGTCGCCCGCATCGAGATCCCGGGCGTCGGCAAGGACGACATCGACGTGCAGATCGACGGCGCGTCGGTCCGCGTCAAGGCCGAGGTCAAGAGCGTCGACGCCGAGGATGCGAAGGTGCTGCACAGCAATCGCGCGAGCCGCTCGTTCCTGCGCAACTTCACGCTGCCCGCCGAGGTCGACGAGGCCCGCGCCGAAGCCGCGTACGTGGACGGCGTGCTGACGCTGACGCTGCCGAAGAAGGAAATCGCGCAGCCGAAGCGCCTGGCCGTCAAGTAAGGCGGTCGGTCCCGGGAAACGCCGCCTGCGAGGCGGCGTTTTTCATGGGCTCGGCGGCAACGCGATCTTGGCGCCGACCTCGATCGCGAGCTGTGCGAGGTGGTGATCGTGGATCTGGTGTTCGGCCAGGCTGCGAACCGTGGACAGCAGGTACTCGGCGCAGGTGCCCTTGCGGCCGCTCGCGGTGCAGACCGTGTCGAGCATCGTGGCGCGGTCGAGCGCGCCCGCGTAGCCGGGCGCGGAGCGGTTCATCACGAAGCCGATCGCCTTCACGCGTTCGGCTTCGGCGGATCCGATGCGCACCTCGAGCCAGCGCGGCACGTAGGAGCCGGTGAAGAGCTCGCGCTTCCACAGCGCGCGCAGGTGCTCCCGCGCCTCGGCAGCCGGGATGCGGAACGCCACGCCGTGCACGCTGCCGCCCGGCTCGAGGCCGAGCACGAGCCCCGGCTTCTCGGGCGTGCCGCGATACAGGTGCGACCACAGGCACAGGCTGCGGTGATAGCCGTAGACCAGGCCGCGGGACTTGAAGTCGAACGTGAACTCCGGATGCCAGATCAGCGAGCCGTAGCCGAACACCCAGACCGGATCCCGTCCGGTCCAGTCGACCAGCATGCCGTCGAGCGACGCGTCGCGCGCGTCGTCGTCCAGCGTGGCGACGGGATGGTTCACGATGGCATGCACTCCTGAGGTATCGATGAAGCTGCTGTGCTGCGCGGTGCGATGATTCGATCCATGACCTTTCCCGATAACGCGACTTCCCGCGCTTTCGATGACCCCGAAGTCGATCCCGACGACGACCGGCGCTTCGGCGGAGTCTCGCGCATCTACGGCTCGCGCGGATTGGCGCGCCTGCGCGCGGCACGGGTCGCCGTGGTGGGGCTGGGCGGCGTCGGCTCGTGGGTCGTCGAGGCGTGCGCGCGCAGCGGCATCGGCCGGCTGACGCTGATCGACCTCGACCACATCGCTGAGTCGAACATCAACCGCCAGGTGCACGCGCTCGACAGCACCGTCGGTGCGGCGAAGGCCCAGGTGCTCGCGCGGCGCATCGCCGACATCAATCCGGCCTGCGTCGTCGACGCGATCGAGGAGTTCGTCGACGCGGACAACGTCGCGGCGCTGTTGCCGGCCAGCCGCTTCGACCTCGTCGTCGACGCCATCGACCAGGTGCGCGCGAAGACGGCGCTGGCGGTCCACTGCCACGCGCAGGGCACGCCGCTGATCACGATCGGCGGGGCGGGCGGGCGTACAGATGCGTCGCGCGTGCGCGTCGCCGACCTCGCCCACACGCTGCAGGAGCCGATGCTCGCGAAGGTGCGCAAGAACCTGCGGCAGCAGCACGGCTTCCCGCGCGACATCAGGAAACCCTTCGGCATCGCCGCGGTGTTCTCGGACCAGCCGCTGCGCGGCAACGAGGCGATCGACGTGGTCGATCACGAAGGCATGACCGGACTGAGCTGTGCCGGATTCGGGTCGCTGGTCTCGGTGACCGCGGTCTTCGGCTTCGTCGCGGCCGGGCTGCTAGTCGATCGGCTCGCGCGCGGCCAGTGACGTGCTGAACGGCGGTCGGGACGCGTCGATCGCGGCCTCGATGCGCGCCCGGCCGTTGTTCTTGGCCTTGTAGAGCAGGCGGTCGGCCGAGATCATCAGCGCATCGATGGTGGTGCCGTTCGCCGGCGCCTCGGCGATGCCGGCCGAGAACGTCAGGTCGCGCGGCAGCGGCTCCTCGCCCTCGTCCGCCTGCATCTGGCGGCACGCCTCCAGCATGCCGTTCAGACGTTCCCGAGCGATCGCCGCCGTGGTGGTGGGCAGCACCATCGCGAATTCCTCGCCGCCGACGCGGCAGATCACGTCGTTCTCGCGCAAGCTCTCGCGCAGCAACCTGCCCAGCGCGCCCAGCACGCGGTCGCCGACGATGTGGCCGTGGCGGTCGTTGAGACGCTTGAAGTGGTCCAGGTCGAGCATCACGAGGCACAGCGGAATCGCGTTCTGCAGGCTCGCCTCGAGCAGGCGCGGCCCGCGCTCGTAGAGGAAGCGGCGGTTGTGCAGCCCGGTCAGCGCGTCGCGGTAGTTCTGCTCCTTGAGCTCGTCGTGCAGGCGGAGGTTCTCGGCGATCTGGGCCGTCAGTGCGTTGTTGAGCGCCGCCAGCCGCTCGTGCTCGCGCTCCAGTTCCGAATGCAGCGCCAGGATGCGGTCGCGCTCGGCGCGCGTGGTGTCGAGCTCGTGGCGGATGGTGTGCGTGAGGCTGGCGACGTGCGCGGCGAGGCGGGCCAGCCGTTCGCGGATCACCGCGCGGCAGCGCTCGTGGAACAGCGCGCGCCGGTCGTCGCCGTTCATCTCGCAGGCAGCCGCGGCGATCGCGTGCAGCTGCATCAGGTCGGACGGCGAATCGACCGAGATCTCGTCGAGCTGGTTCAGCGTGGCCAGCGCGATCTGCGCGGCGCGGGACGGCTCGTTGGCCACCAGCGCGATGCGCGACTCGACGTAGGCCCAGAACACCTGCGGCGTGCCCTCCTCGTGCCGGCTGCGCACGAGCAGGTGACGCACGCCCTCGAAGGTGTCGCGCGCGGCGTCCGGACGACCGGCGTTCGCGTAGGCGAGAGCCAGCGTGAGGGGAATCGTCGGATCGTCGCCGCCCATCGCGAGCTGGTAGCGCTCGTCGGTCAGGTACTTCTCGGCCAGGGTCAGGGCTTCGGCGTGGCGACCGAGGGCGCAGTAGGCCTGGCTCAGGTTCAGCGCGATGATCACCGTCGTCCGGTCCGCGCCGCAGGCCGACGCGAGTTGCAGCCCTTCCTCGAGCAGTCGGCACCCTTCTTCGGGGTTGTAGAGGTCGGAGTGATAGCCGCCGAGGTTGCACAGGGTGGACGCGAGGAGCATCGAATCCTGCGTGTCGCGCGCGGTGTCGACCGCCTGGTAGTGCCACTTCAGGGCCGGTTCGAGCAGTCCGACGAAGCGGTAGCCGAGCGACAGCGCGACATGGACGACGAAGAGATCGGTCGGCGTCGCGTCGCGCGGCGGCTGCGCGGCCAGGTCTTGCAGCAGGCGGATCGACTGGTCCGCCTCGCCGTCCAAACGCAGGCACAGGGCCTGCGCGACTTCGGCGAGCCAGATGCCGCGCGGGTGCTGGAGCCGGCCGAACAGCTCGCGGCAGCGGGAGGCAGCGGCCGTCGCCGCGGCCGGATCCCCGGAACGGATCGCGGCGTAGGCGGACTGGAAGTGGGCGAAAGCCAGGGCGGACCGGTCGCCGGCCGCTTCGGCGAGGACCACTGCGTGGGCGGCCGAGGCGCGCGCTTCCCGCAGATCGCTGTACTGATGCCGCCAGGCCCGGTCGACCGCCTGCATCGCGGGAGAAGGCACTGGTCCCCGCACGGGAGGCGTTACGGCGGCGGCAGCACTGGCGTGGCGAAAAGCGCTCATCGATGATTGCCGGGCCTGGTCACGACACCGCCATCGATTTGCGCCGATGGGTGTCGCTAGGGTTTGTCGCCGAGTCCTGTGATCGAGCCTGAACCGGCGATCGACCTCGAAATTGTCGGCCGACCATAATACTTGACATCCCCGCTTCCGGCGATCTTTACGGACAGGCTGTCGCGTGCCCACACAGTGGCATCGCCCGATCCACCGATCGAGATCGTGGCGCTCGCACTTTGCAGGGCCGCGCCATGGTAATCGCCCGATCCTGCGATGCGGACGTTCTGCTCCAGCACCCCCCCGACCAGCGTCACGTCACCGGCGCCGCTGATGCGCACCAGAAGCTTGCGGGCGGCGAGGGCGCCGAACTTGATGTCGCTGGAGCCGGCGATGGCGATCTCGAAATCGCCCGGCACGGTGAACGAATCGGCGCGCACGTCGCCGTTCCCGGCGGTGCTGATGCGGTCGAGCGTCTTGGCGGCGAGCACGAAGCGCGGTCCCTTCTTGTCCGACGACCACCAGCCGCCACTTCCCTTCGGTTCGTAGCTGAGCAGGAGCTCGTCGCCGCGCATCTCCGCCTTGAGGTACTTGACCGCGTCCCTGTCGCCTTCGGCCTTGAGCGAGGGGGTGTCGGACTGGGTGAGGACGAGGTCCGCGGACCCGATCAGCCTGACGGTGCGCACGTTGTCGCCGATCGGCCGGGTTTCGGACACCGTGTCCGCCGCCGCGGCGACGGGGCCGAGCAGGCCGACGGCCGCGGCCAGCAGCAGGAACAGGGACCGGACGGCAGGTCGGGGGGCGAAAGGGACGACTGGGTTCACGGCAGACTCCGGTGGAAAGCGGGCAGGTTCGCAATCTACCGAGGACGGCCCGGCCGCGCAGTGCCGGATCGACGGACGGCCCGACACGGGGTACGAGACGTCGCGTCGCGCGACAGTCGACCACCGTCTCGCCGCGACATCGTCATTTGCGCATCTGCACCGAGCCGTTGACGGACAGCGACAACGTGACCTGTCCGGCCTCGACCGGCAGCGGCGCCGACGACTTCGCCATCGCCATCGCCGGCGAGAAGACACGTCCGCCGCCGTTCTGGCCGGCACTGCCGACGTTGACCTGGCGGATCGCATAGCCCGCATAGCCGAAAGCCCGCGTGGCGGCGGCCGCCTTGTCCTGGAAGGCGCGGGCGCCCCGTTCGATCAGCGACGCGTCTTCGCGGGCGCGCAGGTCGGGGGAGATCTCGAAGCCCGACCCCGTGATCTGCAGCGTCTGCGACAGCTTGCCGACGAGCGTTCCGAGCGCGTCGAAGTCCCTCGACTTGAGCACGATGGCGCCGGTCACGGTCCAGCCTGCCCGGACCGTCGTCGAGCCACGCGAGTCGAAGCGTGGCGATGTGCTGTACCCGGCGTTGGCTGCGATCACGCCCGGCACCGCCCTGGCTTCGGCGAAGGCCTTGGCCAGCGCTTCGTTGACGGCCTTGGTCAACGGCGCGACCTCCGGCCCTTCGCGCACGACCGCAAGATTGACGACGACCAGGTCGGGCACGACCTCCGACGTGACGGTCGCTTCCAGGTCCAGCACGTCGGCGAGCGGAACGACGCGCTCCTGCGCGATGGAAGGGAGGGGCACCGCGAGGGCGAGGGCGAGGACGAATGGGGCGAATTTCATGAACGGGTCTCCGGGACGGCAGGATTCGATCGATCGATCAGAGGGCAGTCGGTTGCGGGCGGGGCCGCGGCGGCAGCGGAATGA
>Ga0209724_1000844_pt1 | contig 28945 bp, 34 predicted proteins | sample grotaG_FD_184143 | JGI IMG/M metagenome (GOLD analysis project Ga0209724, IMG submission 184143) | Glacier valley bacterial and archeal communities from Borup Fiord, Nunavut, Canada, to study Microbial Dark Matter (Phase II) -... | ecosystem: Environmental > Aquatic > Freshwater > Ice > Glacier ...
TAAGGCGTTTGCGTTTCGCGCTCAAATTCTTCGGGGGTAATGTGACGCACATCCTTGCCTTTAACCAGATAGACCACGTATTCGGACATATTTTTGGCGTGGTCACCGATGCGTTCGATTGCTTTGGCAATAAATAAAATATCAATCGCGGACGAAATCGTGCGCGGGTCTTCCATCATGAACGTCACCAGCTGGCGCAAAATGCCACGGAATTGCTCATCCACAATCTGGTCCTGTTTTACCACCTTGGCGGCGGCGGCCAAATCCAGTCTGGCAAATGCGTCCAATGCGGTGTTGAGCATTTCCAGCGCCACATTGCTGGCGTAACGGACTTCTGCAAACCGCGTCGAAAGCCGCTGATCCTGGGCGTGAATCTGTTTAGACATGCGCGCGATTTTTTGCGCTTCATCGCCGATACGCTCCAGATCGGTGATGGTTTTTACCACGGCCATCACCATCCGTAAATCGCTCGCGGTAGGCTGGCGTTTGGCGATGATATGAACACAATCTTCATCGATGCCGACTTCCATCGCGTTAACTCGATGATCGTCAACAATAACCTGGTCGGCGAGCGCCATGTCACCCAGTGCCAATGATTCCATGGCGCGGGTAATTTGCTGTTCTACCAATCCGCCCATCTGCAATACGCGTGAGCGTACTGCTTCCAGTTCAGCGTCAAATTTTTTCGAGATATGTTCGTTAGCCATGGTCAGTTTATTTATTGAGTTTGCTTATTCAATTTAATTGCGTTGCTTCTGCGATACGCGATGATGGTTTATAACCTGATCGCACAAAGAAAGAAGTCTAGCCCTGCAGTATGACAAAAATGTGACGTTGCTGCTGGCGCGTGGATCATGCGCAGCAGTTTGTTAAACAATCGTTTTCACGCCGTCAGAGGTGGCGAGCAGCAGGATATTCGCGCCACGACGTGCAAACAGACCATTGGTGAGTACGCCGGTGATCTGATTAATGATCGTCTCCACCGCCACCGGATCGGTGATCTTTAGGCCGTGTACATCGAGAATCCAATTGCCGTTGTCGGTAACTACCGGTTTCATAACGCCGTCAATTTCGCGGACTCGCCATTCGGGGTGGCCACCTAGTTTGACCAGCTCGCGCGCCACGAAGCTGCGCGCCATCGGGATGACTTCAACCGGCAACGGGAAAGTGCCGAGCACCTGAACCAGCTTGGATTCGTCGGCGATACAAATGAATATTTTACTGGCCGCCGCTACAATTTTTTCGCGGGTCAGTGCGGCACCGCCGCCTTTGATCATCGCTAGATTCGCCGTTACCTCATCCGCGCCATCCACATACAGCGAAAGCGTTCCGGCGTCGTTAAGCTCCATGACCTCCACGCCACCCGCACGCAGAAGCTTGCTGCTGGCTTCGGAGCTCGATACGGCGGCTTTAATACGATGCTTGACCTTGAGAAGCTCGGCGATAAAAAAATTTACCGTGGAGCCCGTGCCAACGCCGATGATGGTGTCGTCTTCGATGTATTGCAACGCGGCGGCGGCGGCGGCAAGCTTGAGTCCGTTTTGATCCATAGTGATTAAGGGCTTTTATAGAATTGATATTTGAGAAATGAGAATAGAGAATTAGCCAATTCGGAAAGCATAGCCCAATTCCTGCTAAATTTGATGCCCAGCGTTGGCTAATACGATCCATTTAAGAGGCAACATGAAAGACGAATACCTGAAGCGCATCCTGAGCGCGCGCGTGTACGATGTCGCGATCGAAAGCCCATTAGAAATCGCTGTCGGCATTTCTGAAAATCTGCACCACAAAGTACTGCTTAAACGTGAAGACATGCAGCCCGTTTTCTCGTTCAAAATTCGAGGCGCCTATAACAAAATGGCGCATTTATCACCCGCTGAATTAAAGCGTGGCGTGATCTGCGCCAGTGCAGGTAACCATGCGCAAGGCGTGGCGCTAGCGGCGCAAAAACTGGGCTGCAAAGCGACCATCGTCATGCCGGTTACGACCCCTAAAATTAAAGTTGATGCGGTGGCGCGGCGCGGTGCAACCGTGATGCTGGAAGGCGATAGTTATCATGAGGCTAGCCTGTTTGCCCAAAAACTGTCTGCCGCCAAAAAACTCACTTACGTGCATCCTTATGATGATCCGCTGGTAATCGCCGGGCAGGGCACTATCGGTATGGAAATTTTGCGCCAGTTTCAGCATCCGATTGATGCGATTTTCGTACCGATTGGCGGCGGTGGTTTGATCGCCGGGATTGCGGCTTACGTTAAAGCGCTGTCACCTGCAACAAAAATTATTGGCGTGGAACCGGTGGATTCAAACGCGATGTATCAATCGCTGAAAGCGAATAAACGCGTAACGCTTTCGCATGTGAATTTATTTGCGGATGGGGTGGCGGTCAAGCAAGTCGGCAAAGAAACTTTTCGCATGGCCAAAAAATGGGTGGATGAAGTGGTGCTGGTAACCACCGATGAAATCTGTGCGGCAATCAAAGATATTTATCAGGACACCCGTTCCGTGATGGAGCCATCGGGCGGCTTGGCGCTGGCGGGTATCAAACATTATGTCAGTCGCGAAAAATCGACGGGCAAAACCTACGTGGCGATTTGCTGTGGCGCAAATATGAACTTTGATCGCCTGCGTTTTGTCGCGGAACGTGCCCAAGTAGGCGAGCATCATGAAGCGCTGCTGGCCGTTACGGTGCCTGAAACGCGCGGCAGTTTCAGGCGCTTTTGCGAGCTGATTGGACCGCGCAATCTTACCGAATTCAATTACCGGATGACAGATGCCAAAGTGGCGCATTTATTTGTGGGTGTACAGATCCACGGCCGCGATGAGGCAAAAACGCTCGTCGCCAATTTCAATAAAAAAGGTTTTAAAACCCTGGATCTAACCGATGATGAAATGGCGAAACTGCACGTGCGCCATTTGGTTGGCGGGCGTTCTCCATTGGCCCATGAAGAAGCTATCTATCGATTTGAATTTCCGGATCGGCCCGGTGCGCTGATGCGATTCCTTACCAGCATGAGCCCGAACTGGAATATCAGTTTGTTCCATTACCGCAATCACGGCGCAGACATCGGGCGAATTTTAGTCGGTCTGCAGGTGCCGAAAAATGAGCGTGCCGAGTTTGCAAAATTTCTTAAAACGCTCGGCTATGCGTATGTTGATGAGACTCATAATCCGGCGTATCAATTATTCTTGGGGTAGATTTTTTGCAAAAAAAGCAGATAAAACTCTATAACTGGCGCGGCGTTCAGGGCATAAATGGCTCAAACGGCAAGCCAGGAGCAGAGTTTGGCTACAAAATTATTCTGGCCAATTGCGGATGTATTGCTTGAGTAATTTGTTCTCGAAGTCGGCATCTTTAATCGCGCTACGGGCGATGTCATGAAATGACAAAATGCCCACTAGTGCCTCCTGATTCATCACCGGCACGTGGGTGATATGCAGCTCGGTCATGAGGCCGCGCAGATGATCAACGGTGTCTTCAAGATGAGCCACCGGCGGGTTGGTTTTCATCACATCACGGCATTTTGCCTGCGTCAATTTTTCGCTGTGCTGGTAGAGCCCCTGCAGCAACTCACGCAGCGTAATCAGGCCCACCATGGCGTGATTATCCATAACGACGACTGAGCTGATGGTGTTTTTCACCATCATGTTGACGGCATCGGATACCGATACATCGGGCCCTACTGAATAGAGTTTGTTGTCAGGCGCTTGCCTGGCTTTGTCCTTGAGTAATTCGGCGACGGTAGCGCTCATGATCGCAATCTAAAATATAAGGAAATATGAAACCGCAGCAACACAATTAAAGCATAACAAATGTTGCCAGGCGATATGCAATCAATTCAGTTGTGGCTAACCTGGCAACATTATAAATGCGCTAATTACTGACTCGGTGATAGCGATACAATTTATAGACGCGGCTTACTTGATCACTCTGAGCTTGCCGCGTGGTGGGCCTTTGGGCTTCTTGGGCGCGCCGTCTTCTGCACCGCTTGCCTTGTTGTTGTCGCCGGCGTCGGTATTACTTTGGGCGTCGCGCTCTTCGCTGGGAATTGCAGCGAGGCTGGCCACTGTTATTTTTTCGTTGCCGTCTGCACCTTCGGTGGAGGGGGCCGGTGTTGTTGTTGATGATGTGGTCGGCGCTGTTACCAACGCGCGACTAGGCACTGCCTGCAAAGCAGGTTGGGGGGCGAGCTGTGGAACGCCTGCGTGCAGGGTTGAGGCGCTTGCCAGCGGTGGCAATTCTGGCTCGAAGTACATACCTTTGCCGTTTTCGCGCGCGAAAATACTGGCGATAGCATAAATCGGCACCGCAATTTCGCGTGAGACGCCGCCGAATCGCGCCGAAAACTGCACGAGGTCGTTACCTATGGTGAGATCGCGGGTGGCCTGCATGCCGATGGATAAAACGATCTCGCCATTCTTCACGTATTCCACCGGTACGCGGGTATTTTGGTCAACATGGACGCCGATATACGGCGTAAAACCGGCGTCAGCGCACCATTCATAAATGGCGCGGATCAGGTACGGCTTGGTGGAAAGCTCGGTCATTTAAAAGTTATTCAGGGCTCATGCAGCAGGTGAAAACATACCGGACAAACGGTTACTTTCGCATTGCCTTCTCGGACGCCGTCATGGAATCAATAAACGCCTGGCGCGAGAATAAACGCTCTGCATATTTCAGCAGCGGCGCTGCGGTTTTGGGCATTTCAATCTGGTAGTGTTCAAGACGCCACAGTAGCGGCGCAATCGCGACATCCAGCATCGAAAACTCGTCGCCCAGCATATGCTTTTGCTTTACAAAAATAGGCGCAAGCTGGATCAGATTTTCACGCACATAGAGGCGCGCTTTTTCGTGAGTGTTGGATTTGCCGCGCTCCAGAATATCGACATGATTGAAAATTTCATTTTCCATCCGGAACAAAATCAACCGTGCGCGAGCACGCATAACCGGATCGGCGGGCATTAATTGTGGATGCGGAAAGCGCTCATCAATGTATTCATTGATGATGTTAGATTCATACAAAATCAAATCGCGTTCGACCAACACAGGCGTGCGGTTGTACGGGTTCATGACGGCCAAATCTTCCGGCTTATTCATGAGATCAACATCCAGAATCTGGAAATCCATCCCTTTTTCGTACAGCACAATACGGCAGCGGTGACTAAACGGACAGGTGGTTCCGGAATAGAGCGTCATCATGATGAATAACCAACTTTCTTTTATAAAACTTCCAAGGCCTACAAAACCTATAAATGCGAAGCCGCGCAAGCCGCGCGGCGTTCACAAAACTTCGTACTAAAATAAGACCAATTACTTCACATCTTTCCAGTATTCATTCTTTAACCATAGCGTGGCAAAAAATGCCAGCACCAGAAAGAACAGCACAATCACGCCTAGCTGAGTACGTTGCGGGCGAGCGGGCTCGCCCATGTAAGTCAGGTAATTCACCAGGTCAGCGACGTAAGCGTCGTACGCCAGCGGGGTCATGGTGCCGGGTTTATCCAGCGTCAATTTCATGACTGGCTCTGTATGGCCATGAACCGTTTTTTCGCCTACTTTGGATAAAACTTGGGTGCCCTGCAAATCATGTAGCACATGGGGCATGCCAACGTTTTTGAAAACCTCGTTATTCCATCCAGTCGAGCTTGTATCGTCGCGATAATAACTGCGCAAATAGGTGTATAGCCAATCAGAGCCCCGGACCCTGGCCACCAGCGTCAAATCGGGCGGTACCTTGCCAAACCAATCCTTGGCATCCTGTGGATCGAGCGCGGTGACCAGACTGTCCGCAATTTTGTCGGTTGTGAACATCAGGTTTTGCTTAATCTGATCTTCGGTCAAGCCGATTTGCGTCAAATGGCTATAGCGCATGAATTGCGCGTTATGACAATTGAGGCAATTGTTGATGAAGATTTTTGCACCGCGTTGCAGTGAGGCTTGATCGCGCAGGTTAATGGGTGCGGTGTCGAGCCGCACCTCTTCAGTATTGGCGAATGCTGGGCCAGCATTGGCACCTAGAAATACCAACGCCAGCAAGGTCGTTGCAAGGAGTTTTTTGATCGGCGTTTTCATCAGTAGGTAACCCGTGTCGGTTCTGGTTTTTCTTTATCGATCTTGGTGTACCAGGGCATCAAAATGAAGAAAGAGAAATACACCACCGTCAAGACGCGCGATACCAAGGTGGCGGTATCTACTCCGCCTAGAAGCGGCACGTTTTTCGGAAGCTGACCCCACACGGTGGTGGGCACGACGCCTAAATACCCCAGCACCAGAAAGCTTACGATGAACGCAGTCAGGAACCCTTTGTAAATCGGCCCGCGATAGCGTACCGATCGAACCTTGCCGCGATCAAGCCATGGCAGCGTAAACAGAATCAGGGTTGCGCCACCCATCACGGCCACGCCCGGAAACTGCGAGCCAAACATGGATGGGACCGCGCGCAGCATGGCGTAGAACGGTGTGAAATACCAAACGGGCGCAATATGTGCGGGCGTTACCAGAGGGTCAGCCGGTACAAAATTGGGGCCTTCCAGAAAGTAGCCGCCCATCTCTGGCGCGAAAAATATAATTGCCGTAAATACCGCCAGAAATACCACCAAGCCGACCAAATCTTTAACCGTGTAGTAGGGGTGAAATGGGATACCGTCAACGGGCTTGCCGTCAACGGGATCTATATTTTTCTTGATCTCGATGCCGTCGGGATTGTTTGATCCTACTTCATGCAAGGCCACTAAATGCGCGGCAACCAGGCCCAGCAGGACCATCGGTATAGCAATCACATGAAACGCAAAGAAGCGGTTAAGGGTAGCATCGCCAATATTGTAATCGCCGCGAATCCAGACCGCTAGATCCTCACCAATAAATGGGATGGCACCAAATAAATTGATAATAACCTGTGCGCCCCAGTACGACATTTGGCCCCATGGCAGGAGATAGCCGAAGAATGCTTCAGCCATCAACGCCAAATAAATCATGCAACCGAAAATCCACAACAATTCGCGCGGCTTGCGATAGGAGCCATACATCAGCCCGCGCATCATATGCAAATACACCACCAGGAAAAACATGGAGGCGCCGGTGGAATGCATATAGCGAATCAGCCAGCCCCACGACACATCGCGCATGATGTACTCAACCGAGGCGAAAGCAAACTTCGCGTCAGGTTTGTAATTCATTGTGAGGAAAATACCGGTTACGATCTGCATGACTAAAATCAGCAACGCAAGCGAGCCAAAGTAATACCAAAGGTTAAAATTCTTTGGTGCGTAGTACTCGGACAAATGCTCTTTATAAAGAGCGGAAAGCGGGAATCGATCATCGACCCAGCCAAGAATTTTTCCGCCTAAGCCGTCAACAGACGGCGAGACGGCCGGTTTTGGAATGCTGGCCATACGTTATGCTCCTTTGGGATCTTCGCCGATCATCAACTGCGTATCGGAGACGAATGTGTATGAGGGAATTGAGAGATTCAATGGTGCGGGCATCCCTTTAAAAACACGGCCAGCCAAATCGAATTTGGATTGATGACACGGGCAAAAAAAGCCGCCCGGCCAATCGGCGCCTAAATCGGCGGCACCAATTTCTTTACGAAGCGTGGGCGAGCAGCCCAAATGTGTGCACACGCCTTTGAGAACCAGCCACTCGTCTTTAATTGCACGACCTGCGCCTTTGATATAGGCGGGTTGTTTTGATGAGGCAGAAGTGGGGTCAGCCAGCAGAGCGTCATTTTTTGCAAGCTGTGCAATCATTTCCGGGGTTCGGCGAAGGATCCAATGCGGTGCGCCGCGAAATTCAATAGTCAGCATTTGGCCCGGTTCCATAGTGCCAAGCTGCACCGGTACCGCTGCGCCAGCGGCCAGTGCGCGCGCTGAAGGTTTCATGCTGATTGCAAGCGGAATGGCAACCGATGCGGCGGCGACAGCGCCTACGCCCGCCGTGCCGATTATTAAAAGGCGGCGTTTTTTGGGGTCAACTTGGTTTAGGACGATAGCGCTCATGAGCAGTCTCTATGGTGTGTAATTCAATTGGCGTCGCGGGGCTCGCTGCAAACGCTGGAACACAGTTTGCCGTGCGGTGTAGAGAGCACGCGTCGGAGTCGTATTTTATCTGAACCGAACAATAAACTTAAGCCCCCTGAGCGATAAACCTTGGTTTATTGGTGAGTTTTGTACTCCCGACACCCATTTTGATGGATCTTGGCGGTTTCTGGGGGTGTGACAGCGGTCGCTGAAGCGGTCAGTTCTGGCGTTGCTACTTTAGTGCGCGCAGTAAACATTCCTAAAATGGCACCACATTATTTGACTCTAAATGCAGCAGAGCATACCTTCATAGGGCATTTACAACTTTTCTAAAAATATTTGGAACAAAAGGGATCAAAATGAGCTTAGCGTCTGAATTTAAAGAATTTACCGTCAAAGGCAATGTAATGGACTTGGCAGTTGGCGTCATTATTGGCGCGGCTTTTGGCAAGATTGTTGATTCCGTCGTGGGCGACTTAATCATGCCGGTTGTCGGTAAGATATTTGGCGGATTGGATTTTTCGAGTATGTACATCCCGCTTAATGGTCAGGCCAGCGGCTTGGTGTTGGCTGAAGCCAAAAAAGCGGGGGCGGTTATTGCCTACGGTAATTTCATCACCGTCGCGCTCAATTTCGTCATTCTGGCGCTGATTATTTTCCTACTGGTCAAGCAAATGAATAAATTGAAGAAAGATGTGCCGCCTGCCGCACTTGCCACCACGCCGGAAGATGTAATGCTGCTGCGTGAAATTCGTGATTCCCTCAAAAAATAGAGAAATGGTGGGCCACGCATCAACCGTGGTAGACGATTAATTTTGTTATGGATGGTTGCAGGCTGGTATGGATCTGTCGCCATGTAATAAGCAATACGATGGGAGATTTGTGGCGGAAGGCTTCCATTGTTTTATGAAATTACGCCCCAAAATACCAAGTTAAACGTGGCATGATAGATGACCCAATTTAAGGGTCATTTGTATTTTTAAGCGTAGATTGTGACTGCGCTTTTGTTTTTTTGGTATTACTTTAGGCCAATGTCTATGCGTCGTCTCTGGGTTATTTTTGCTGAATTTGTCACCATCACCCTCGCCATTGTGTTTGTGGTGACGTTGATTCGTCCCGACTGGAATCCTTGGCGCAAAAATGTAGTGGAAATCCGCGAATCTTTGCTACCTGGCGGATTACTCAGTGTCGGTAACGGAAATACGGTCCGCACAACTTATGCTGAAGGCGCCAAAAAAGCGATGATTTCGGTCGTTAATGTATCGTCTTCCCGCGATGTACGATTGCCTAAGGGGCACCCAATGGTGGGTGATCCTTTGTTTCGTCGTTTTTTTCCACAGCCTGAAGAAGACGGCGATGCACAGCTTGATCGGCAATCGGGGTTGGGCTCCGGAGTCATTGTTACTGCTGACGATAAGGGAGGGTATGTACTAACTAATGACCACGTAGTGAACGGTGCCAGCGACATCCAAATTTCATTTGCAGATGGCCGTGTCATGACCGCAAAGGTGGTGGGGACTGACCCGGAAAGTGATTTGGCGGTATTGCGTATTGAAGGCCAGGGCCTGACCCCGATTACCTTTGGCCAGTCTGAAAAAGCTCAGGTAGGCGATGTCGTCCTCGCGGTTGGTGACCCCTTTGGCGTGGGTCAAACGGTGACCATGGGTATTGTGAGTGCGTTGGGACGTAACCGTTTGGGTGTAAACCGTTATGAAAATTTTATTCAGACCGATGCTGCGATAAATCCAGGTAATTCCGGCGGCGCATTGGTGGATGTGAATGGCAATCTGATCGGCATTAACAGCGTTATTTATTCGCAATCAGGCGGCTCGTTGGGGATCGGATTTGCTATCCCCGTTTCAATGGCCAAAGGCGTAATGGAGCAGATTATTGCGGAGGGCTCTGTCACGCGTGGTTTTGTTGGCATTTCACCCAAAGATATTACGCCTGAACTAGCCGAAGCATTAAAGCTCCCGGTTGCCCGTGGCGCCTTGATTGAGGGCGTCAGCAAAGGCTATCCCGCCGATAAAGCCGGGCTAAAGGCTGGCGATGTAATTACCGCGATTGATAGCAAACCGATTCTGGATAGTGTGGCGGCCATGGCGGTTATTGCAGCCTTGAAGCCTGGAACGGCGGCTAAATTTGTAGTCATTCGCAATCAGAAAGAAATGACGATCAATGTCAATATCGGCAAACGCGCGAAAGAGCTCAGGCAGCGATAGTCGTTTTTACTTTATTGGCCAGCTTAAATTAACGCGCCTATTTATTCTGTAACGATGTCGGCGGTTCTGGGTTTGACAAAAAATCGCGCAAAGATTATGCCCAGCTCATACAGAATGCAAAGCGGAATAGCGAGCGCTAGCTGTGACGTAACGTCAGGCGGGGTGGCGATAGCCGCCACCACGAATGCACCCACAATCACATAGCGACGGACTTCCCGCAAGGTCTCAATACTGACGAGCCCAGTGGCCACTAATACCACCACCACCACCGGGGTTTCAAACGCGAGGCCAAATGCTAAAAACATACCCATGACAAAACTGAAATAGTTTTCGATGTCCGGTGCGACCGTAATCGAGCTGGGTGCCATTTGCGCAATAAAACTAAACACCATCTTGAAAACAAAGAAATAGCAAAACCCCATGCCGACAAAAAACAGCAGCGTGCTCGTAAAAATGAGGGGCAGCACAAAGCGCTTTTCATGTTTATAGAGCCCCGGTGCAACAAACGCCCAAGCCTGATACAAGATAATCGGTAACGCCACCAAAAATGCCGCCAGCATGGCAATTTTGAGCGGGATAAAAAACGGTGCGATCACACCTGTCGCGATCATTTTTGATCCGGCAGGCAAAGCGTCAATCATCGGCTGAGCGACAAAATCATAGATCTTGCCCGCTAAAAACCAGGGCGGTGTGATCAATGGAATCAGCACAACCAGCCATGCAAAAATGGCTTTAACCAATCGATCCCGCAATTCCACCAGGTGCGAAACGAAGGTGTCCTGCCCGCTGGGCTCAATAAGGTCGGCCATGGACTTATTTATGCCGCCGCCGCCGCAATGTGTGCAACCGCTATGGGAGATTGAGGAGTGGCGTGCCGTAGCGGCTCGATTCCAAAATCAAACAATCCTTGGCCAAAAACGGCCGGGTTGGCGGATGAATACGCGGCCTCGACAATAACCTTAGACGATGCATGGGCTTCAGTAGCTGTAAATGCGGATTTGAATTCAGGATTGAGAGTGCTATTTGATGTCGCTTCAGTCGCGCTTGTATCGGCGTCCACGCCAACGCGGCTTATTGCCGGTGAGCTGTTGTCGGCAGCCAGCTTTTCGGTATGCGTCTGGATTAACTTTGCTTCTGACTCAACATCGCCCGCATGTTTCTGCACTGTTTGCTCGAAAGAGCGGGCGGCATCTTGTACTTCCTGCTTGATTTTGGCCAGCTCCGAGCCTTCCATCTCGCGCGCGATATCCGCTTTCACGCCATTGACGTAGCGCTGCAAACGGCCAAATAGATGCCCTGCCGTCCGCGCCACTTTCGGCAAACGCTCCGGGCCGAGTACCACCAGCGCGACGGCACCGATCACGGCGATTTCAGAAAAACTGATGTCGAGCATAAAGTTAAAGTGCTAGCAGTCGTGGGCCGTATTGATGAGAGAAAAATGGGACGCAAAAAATAGACAGGCCACCCAATCGCGATTACGACTTTTGCTTATCCTTAACTTCTCCATCAATGGTCTGGCCAGTTTTCTCGGCGGCAAGCTGGTCTGGCTTCTTGTCGGCTTCATCTGTTTTCATCCCATCTTTGAATCCTTTTACTGCACCGCCTAAATCGCTGCCGATGTTTTTGAGTTTCTTGGTGCCAAACACCAACAACACAATCACCAACACAATCAACCAGTGCCAAATGCTAAAACTTCCCATGAAAATCTCCTATAACAATAATGGTTCAATCGCGGTATGGTCACGCTTTATGTGGGGGCTGAGTACAAAGTTTCATGAAGCCATTACTTGGATGCACTGGGCCAGCCAAGGTTCCAGTACAAACTCGGTTGAACGCATTGAACGCTTATTAAGTGAGCGCACCCATTGCCCGCAATGCATTCGCGCCCGGGCGATTGCCAAACACATGAATATGCAAATGATACACGTCTTGACCGCCCAGCTTGCCGGTATTGATGGCCGTGCGAAAACCATCGATCAGACCTTGTTGTTTCGCCAATAGCGGCGCGAGGCTCAGCATTTTGCCCAATAGTGCTGAATCATCCGCGGTGACATCCGCCAGCGTCGGAATAAATTTTTTCGGGATAATCAAAAAATGCACTTCCGCAATCGGGTGAATGTCGTGGAATGCAAACAGCTCATCATCTTCGTAAATTTTTTGACAAGGAATTTCACCGCGTAAAATTTTACCGAATATGGTGGTGTTCAAGTCGGCTTTCATGTCGGCGTTTACGCTGTTGTTAATGCGGGTGTTCATACTAGAGGCCTGGCGTTTTTTTCATCAATTCCCGAAGTGCCTTCGCGGCGATCCAGCTCAGCCAGCACCTCAGCCAAGGCAATATGTTGATGGCCTAGCATGACGAGCGTGTGAAACAACAAATCCGCAGTTTCGTAAATAGTCGCTTCGCGCGCGCCGGACTTGGCGGCAATCACGGTTTCAATGGCTTCTTCACCCAATTTTTTCAAAATCGTGTCAAGTCCTTTGGCGTTTAGCTTTGCCACATAAGACGATTCCGGCGCGGCGTGTTGCCGTGCGGCAATAGTAGCTTCAAGTCGTTGCAGGCTGTCGTTCATTATATTTTCAATCAGCTTTAAAATTTTCGGGCGATGTTAGCACGGGTAAAGTGACGACCCAGTTTCCGTTCTGCTGCAGGTTGAAAAAGCAGTTAGCGCGGCCCGTGTGGCAGGCAATGCCGCCGACCTGCTCTACCTTCAGCAAAATAGTGTCGCCATCACAATCCAGTCTGAGTTCCTGTACGTGCTGGATATGGCCCGATGCTTCACCTTTTTTCCAGAGCATCTGGCGTGAGCGCGACCAATAATGCGCGTCACCGGTTGATAGCGTCAACATCAACGATTCACGATTCATCCAGGCCATCATCAGCACGTCTTTGCTGGTGGCATCCTGTGCAATCGCGGCGACCAAACCATAGTCGTTCCATTTAATAGCATCAAGCAGCATGGCATGAGAGCGGGTATCCATCACAAGCGCATTTCAATGCCACGCGCTGCCATATGCTGTTTGGCTTGCTTTATCGTAAATTCACCAAAGTGAAAAATCGAAGCCGCCAGCACCGCATTGGCTTTGCCCTCGATCACCCCATCGGCTAAATCATTCAGGCTGCCCACCCCGCCAGACGCAATCACCGGCACGCTGACGGCCTCAGCTACGGCGCGTGTCAGCGCTAAATCAAAACCGGATTTGGTGCCATCGCGATCCATGCTGGTGAGTAAAATTTCGCCCGCGCCGCACGCATTCATGTGCCGTGCCCAGGCCACTGCATCAAGCCCAGTGGCGGTGCGGCCACCGTGGGTAAACACTTCCCATGCGCCAGCCGTTGTTTGGCGAGCGTCAATCGCCACCACAATCGCCTGCGAGCCAAATTTATCAGCCGCTGCCTGAACCAGCTGCGGATTGGTCACGGCTGAAGTATTGATGCTGATCTTGTCGGCACCGGCATTCAGCAGGCGGCGCACATCGCTGACTTCGCGTACGCCACCACCCACCGTTAAGGGAATAAAAACCTGCTCGGCCACGCGCGCAATAATATCCAGGATAAGGCCGCGCTGATCCGAGCTGGCGGTAATGTCGAGGAAAGTAATTTCATCGGCACCTTCATCGTTATATTTTTTCGCGATCTCAACGGGATCGCCAGCATCGCGTAGATTCAGGAAGTTGACGCCTTTGACGACACGGCCTGCATTGACATCCAGGCAGGGAATGATTCTCTTGGCAAGCATGACAACCTTAATAAATGAATAATCCGCGCGTGACGACGCTTCAGACAAACCAATTTTCAGTCACATTCGCAGTCACGTTCCAACCGCATGCGCCAGCTCACAGGCTTTTTTGAAATCGAGCTTGCCTTCATAAATGGCGCGGCCCGTAATCGCCCCCATGATGCCCTCATCTTCCACCGCCATGAGGCGTTTCACATCTTCAATATCATTGAGCCCGCCACTGGCGATCACCGGAATCGTGAGGGCTTTAGCGAGCTTGACGGTGGCCTCAATATTCACACCAGTCATCATGCCGTCGCGTCCAATATCGGTATACAGCACCGCTTCCACGCCGTAATCCTGAAACCGTACCGCCAGGTCAATCACATCATGCCCGGTGAGCTTTGACCAGCCATCGGTGGCGACTTTGCCGTCTTTTGCATCGAGCGCGACGATGATGTGCCCCGGAAATGCATCGCAGGCCTCATGCAGAAAGCCGGATATTTTAACCGCGGCGGTGCCGATGACGATGTAGGCAACACCATCATCCAGATAGCGCTCTATCGTATCCAGATCGCGAATACCGCCGCCGAGCTGAATCGGCAATTCACTGCCGACTTCAGCAATGATTTCCTTGACCACGCTTTCATTACGCGGCTTGCCGGCGAATGCGCCATTGAGATCAACGACATGCAAGCGTCGCGCGCCCATCTCAAGCCATTTGCGCGCGGTGCGGGCAGCGTTGTCAGAGAACACAGTAGCCGATGCCATCTCACCTTTTTCAAGGCGCACGCATTGACCGTCTTTGATATCAATTGCAGGGATGATCAACATCGTTGGGGGCGTATATAAGTGGAGAAAAGGAGTGGGAAAAAGAATGGGAAGAAAGCGAATTTTAAAAAAGAATTTAAACAGAAACCTAGGCGCACCCGGCAAGAACGCAAATAAAACTTAAGGCATCCATTCAAGGAAATTTTTATATAACGTCAAGCCGGCGTGATGACTTTTCTCAGGATGAAATTGTGTCGCAAAAATATTGTCGCGCGCCACCGCAGCGGTGAAGCGTTGGCCATAGTCTGCCACGGCGGTAGTGACTTTGGGGTCGGTAATGATGTTCGAGTTTTCAATAGGTTCACAGTAATAACTATGCACGAAATAAAAACGCTCTGCATCGGGAATGTTTTTCCATAGCGGATGCTCACGGGTTTGCATGACTTCATTCCAACCCATGTGGGGCACTTTCAGGGTTGCATCTGTCGGCCTAAAGCGTTTTACCGTGCCTGCAAAAATACTCAGGCCTGGCGTGTTGCCCTCTTCGGAAACATCGAACAACATCTGCATGCCCACACAAATACCCAAAAACGGTTTGGTGGCAGCGCTCTCGCGGACGGCATCTTCCAAGCCGCTTTCGCGCAGATAGCGCATGCAATCCGGCATCGCGCCTTGACCCGGAAAAATCACGCGGTCAGCTTTACGTACCTCGCCGGGCGAGTCAGAAATCGCCACCTCAAACGGCAACGCATGTTCGCGCACCACGAATTCAAAGGCCTTCGCCACTGAGCGCAGATTGCCCATTCCGTAATCTACAACAACGATTTTTTGCATAAAGGCTAATCAACGCGGCTAATCAAGAAGGCAAATAGATAATACTAACCACCCTATTGACGGTCATCTTGAAGCAAAAATGCTTCAAGATGACCGTCTTTACTGGGGTTTGTATTTTATTAAAGCGAACCTTTGGTTGAGGGCAGGATGCCTGCGGCACGCGCATCCCGCTCGCACGCCATCCGCAACGCGCGTCCGAACGCTTTGAAAATGGTCTCGGCTTGATGATGTGCATTCACGCCGCGAATATTATCGATGTGCACCGTTGCCAATGCGTGATTCGCCAAGCCCTGAAAAAATTCGATGAACAAATCGACATCCAGATCGCCGACCCGTGCGCGCGTGAAGTTGACGTGATACGACAAGCCAGGCCGACCCGACAGATCAATCACTACGCGCGACAGGGCTTCATCCAGCGGCACATAGGCGTGCCCGTAACGCACAATGCCCATCTTGTCGCCGAGCGCCTGAGTGATGGCTTGACCGAGTGTGATGCCAATATCTTCCACCGTATGATGCGCATCAATATGTAAATCACCGGTGGCTTTTAATTCAATATCGATCATGCCGTGACGCGCAATTTGATCAATCATATGATCCAGAAACGGAATGCCTGAATCGAGTTTGGCCACGCCCTTGCCGTCTAAATTCACGGCCACGCGAATCCGGGTTTCCTGGGTGTTGCGGGTGATATCGGCGGTTCGGTTCATAGGCTTATTGAATATTTTAATGCGCTTATCATCGCATCGTTTTCGGCAGGGGTGCCAACGGTTAAACGCAGTGTGTTCGCCATCAGCGGGTGTGACGTGCTGGTGTTCTTCACCAGGATTTTACGCGAGAGCAGGGCGTTAAAGATTTTGTCTGCATCGGCTACGCGCACCAGAATGAAATTAGCGTCGCTGGGGAATGGTTGAAGGCCGGCAATTTGCTTGAGCATTGCCGTCAGGCGGCTACGCTCCTGTTTGATGGATTCTGCCTGCAATAGCAAGGCATCGTAGTGCTCCAGCGCAAAGGTGGCGGCCGCTTGCGTCAGGCAATTAATGTTGTAGGGCAAGCGCAATTTATCAAACTCCTGCAGCCATTCCCGTCGGCCGATCAGCATGCCAAGCCGCACGCCCGCGAGGCCGAGTTTCGACACGGTGCGCATTAAAACTGCATTGGGATATTGCGCGATGTCGCGCAAAAATGATTCGCGGGAGAATGCGAAATAAGCTTCATCAATAACCACCAGGCCGTGATTTTTTTCAGCCGTGGTGATGAGACGATGAAGCGATGCACGATCAAAACAATTGCCAGTGGGATTGTTGGGATTGGCGATGAAAGTAACGGCGGGCTGGTCGCGCTCAATCGCTGCGATCATGGCTTCAATGTCGATTGAAAAATCAGTTTTCAGCGGCACGCCCACATATTTCAGGCCGCAAAATTTAGCGATCATTTTGAACATCACGAACGCAGGCTCGACTGATAACAGGCTCGCACCCGGTCGTGCGCAGGCCAACGCGATGAGTTGAATAATTTCATCCGAACCGTTGCCCAGCAAAATATCGAGCTCAGCCGGAATGCTCATGGCCTGGCGAATCGCCGCCTTCAATTCAGGCGCATCGGCGCTCGGATAACGATTCAGCGATACCTCGGAAAGCCGCGCCAGTAGCCGAGCTTGGAGCATCTCGGGAAAAGCATACGGATTTTCCATCGCATCCAGCTTGATGAAACCTGAGGCTGACTGCACAGGATAGGCAGACAGCGCTGCGATTTCGGGCCGAATAATATCTGGCGGCATCATCAGAAATTATTTCAGGCGGAAATCGGCTGATTGCGCGTGCGCTTCCAGGCCCTCAGCGCGCGCTAGAGTGGCGGCAACGCGGCCCAGAGTCTGTGCGCCTTCGCGCGAGATATGCACGATGCTTGAGCGCTTCTGAAAATCATAAACACCTAATGGCGACGAGAAGCGCGAGGTGCGCGAGGTTGGCAAGACATGGTTGGGCCCGGCGCAATAATCACCAATCGATTCAGATGAAAAAACCCCCATAAAAATCGCGCCTGCATGACGAATCTGCGGCAGCAGCGCTTCAGGATCGGCCACCGATAATTCCAGATGCTCTGGCGCAATCTGGTTCGAGATCACGCAAGCTTGTGCCAGATCCCGCACCTTAATCAGCGCGCCACGATTGGCTAGAGAGGCGCGAATAATAGCGGCACGCGGCATCGTCAACAGCAATTTTTCCATACTGCGCGAAACTTGTTCGATATAGCCCGCATCAGGACAGAGCAAAATAGATTGTGCGATTTCATCATGTTCGGCTTGCGAAAACAAATCCATCGCAACCCAGTCAGGATCGGTCTTGCCATCTGCGATGACCAAAATTTCTGAGGGGCCAGCCACCATATCGATGCCAACCTGGCCAAACACAAAACGCTTAGCTGCCGCCACATAGGCGTTGCCGGGGCCGACGATTTTATCGACGGCGGGCACGATGGCGGTGCCAAATGCCAGCGCCCCAATGGCCTGTGCGCCACCGATACGAAACACCCGATCAACACCCGCCAGCGCAGCAGCGGCGAGTACGGTGTCATTGATGACGCCATCAGGCGTTGGCGTCACCATGATGAGTTCGGCCACGCCTGCAACTTTGGCCGCCATCGCATTCATCAGTACTGACGACGGATACGCCGCTTTGCCGCCGGGCACATACAGTCCGGCGCGATCAATGGCGGTAATCTGCTGGCCGAGTATGGTGCCGTCGGCCTCAGTGTATTGCCAGGACGGCTGCACTTGATGTTCGTGATAGGCGCGAATCCGTGCGGCGGCCGCTTCAAGGGCGGTACGGACCGGACTGGAAATTTTATCCAGCGCGGCTTGCAAGTTCGCTGGGTCTATTTCCAGGGCGCTTGCCGAAGCCGGTGTCCAGCGATCAAGGCGTGCCGTGTAATCGAGCAAGGCTGCATCACCACGGGATTTTATTTGCGACAGAATATCGCGTGCAACGGTTTCTACTAAAGGATCTTGCGCCGCTTCAAACGCCAATAGTTTGGCCAGATCGCTCTCAAAGTCAGCGCGGGTGGAATCGAGATGTTGAATCATAAACATAAAAAAATTATTTAAACACTAGCGTAGGTGCGGCGATTGAGGCATTTTTGCCCTGCGAGCCGCGCTGGTTAGGGAGTTTCAAAATTAGATCGACGCAGACCGATTTCATCAAGATGCTTGAGCCGCCCGCTCGAACGCATCAATCATCGGCTGAATCTGATCGCGTTTAACTTTCAGCGCAGCGCGGTTTACAATCAGGCGGCTTGAAATCGGCATGACTTCTTCCACTGCGATGAGCTGGTTAGCCTTCAGCGTATTGCCCGTCGACACCAGATCAACAATGGCATCCGCCAGCCCGGTCAAGGGAGCTAATTCCATTGAGCCATAAAGTTTGATGAGATTAACGTGCATGCCTTTTTGTGCAAAGTGCTCGCGTGCAACCTGCACATATTTCGTCGCCACATTCAGTCGGGCACCACGTTTTACCGCCGCCGCATAATCAAAACCCTCGCGTACCGCAACCATCATGCGGCATTTGCCGATATTCAAATCCAGCGGTTGATAAAGACCCATGCCGTCGGTTTCGAGCAGCACATCTTTACCGGCCACGCCTAAATCAGCCGCACCGTATTGCACATATGTGGGTACGTCGGAGGCGCGCACGATGACTAATTTTACATCGGCGCGATTAGTATCAAGAATCAGCTTGCGCGATTTTTCCGGATCATCAAGCGCGGTGATGCCAGCCGCTTTGAGCAGCGGTACGGTGTCATCGAAAATACGGCCTTTGGACAAGGCAATCGTAATCATTTCGTGTTCATTCATTAACCCGTTCGATTTTCGCACCGAGCGCAGTGAGCTTCTGCTCGATATGATCGTAGCCACGGTCGAGGTGATAAATGCGATCAATAAGAGTCTCACCTTCGGCAACCAGACCCGCTATCACCAGGCAGGCCGAGGCGCGTAGATCTGTTGCCATCACTGAAGTGCCGGTGAGTTTATCAACACCGTGAACAATCGCGGTGTTGCCGTCAATATCGATTTTTGCGCCCAGCCTGACCAACTCCTGCACATGCATAAAACGGTTTTCAAAAATCGTTTCCGTAATCACGCTGGTGCCGCTCGCAATGCAATTGAGCGCAATAAATTGCGCCTGCATATCGGTCGGGAACGCCGGGTAGGGCGCGGTGCGGAGGTTAATCGCGCTGCTGCGCTGATGCATGCTGACGTGAATTTCATCCACGGTGTAGGCAATCTCGACACCTGCGCCACGCAGTTTTTCGATCACCGCATCGAGCGAGCGCGGCTGCGCATGGGTGATGCGTACATCGCCACCGATGGTGCCCATGGCCGCTACGGCGGCTAAAAATGTGCCCGTCTCAATCCGGTCTGGCATCACGCTGTGGCTCGCGCCATGGAGTGTCGACACTCCCTCAACGGTAATGACATCCGTACCATGGCCGCGAATGTGGGCACCCATTTTAATCAGGCATTCAGCCAAATCCACGACCTCGGGTTCGCAGGCGGCGTTCTCAAGTGTGGTGATGCCGTCGGCCAAACAGGCAGCCATCAACAAATTTTCGGTGCCCGTCACGGTCACGGTATCCATGAAAATACGCGCACCTTTCAGTTTGGTGGCTTTGGCATGAATATAGCCGGCCTCAATGCTGATAGTGGCGCCCATCGCCTCCAGACCTTTGATGTGCAGGTCCACCGGACGCGCACCGATGGCACAACCACCGGGCAATGACACACGGGCTTCGCCAAATCTCGCTACCAACGGACCGAGTACCAGAATCGACGCGCGCATGGTTTTCACCAAGTCGTAGGACGCAACCAGACTTGTGAGGTTATTTGCCTGCAGCGTTGCGGCCTCTGGGCTGCGCTCTTTGGTGACGCCCATTTCGGTGAGCAGTTTTAGCATGGTGCCAATGTCGTTTAGCTGCGGCACATTGCTTAATACGAGTGGTTCTGCCGTCAGCAGGCTCGCCGCTAAAATCGGCAGCGCTGCATTCTTGGCGCCTGAAATACGTACATCGCCTTTAAGCGGATAACCGCCGTGAATTTTTAATTTTTGCATGGAGAGCCTATCAACGGGGTTAGCAGATTGCGCAGATTTAGAAAATGGGGGGCGACGATCAGGTTTGTAAAGCTTGCCACTCAGGCGGGGTATAAGTCTGCATCGACAGCGCATGAATTTCTTCGCGCATCCGGTCGCCCAGCGCACCATATACAATCTGATGCCGCTGCACACGTGACTTGCCTTCAAAAGCGCTGCAGACGATGACCGCCTGGAAATGTGCGCCATCACCCTCAATGGCGAGATGTCCACACTCGAGCTTGGCGCGGAGATAACCTTCAATTTGTTCTGGGGTGACCACGGGTTTCTTTCTAAGTCGGGAGCAATTATTGACGTAATTTATAGCCTGATTTTAACAGGGACAAGGTGACTGCCGAAAGGCATAAAAATGCGCCTGCCGTGACAGCCAGTGACAGCCACACAGAAACATCTGATTTACCAAAAAAACCATAGCGGAAACCATCAATCATGTAGAAAAATGGATTGAAGTGCGAGAGTCTCTGCCAGAAATCCGGTAGAGAATGAATGGAATAAAACACGCCTGATAAAAACGTCAGCGGCATAATAATGAAATTCTGGAATGCGGCGATCTGATCAAACCTGTCTGCCCATAATCCTGCGATCACGCCGAGTGCTGCCATCATGGCGCTGCCAAGCACCGCAAAAACCAATATCCAGACGATATTGTGTACCGGCACATGGGCTATAAAAATACCCACTGCAAACACGCCCAAGCCGACCGCTAGCCCGCGTATTACGGCAGCAAGTACGTAAGCACCATAAAAATTCCACGGGGTTAAAGGCGGCAATAAAATGAATAAAATATTGCCGGTAATTTTTGACTGAATCAACGATGACGAGGTATTGGCAAACGCGTTTTGCAGCATCGACATCATCGCCAATCCCGGGATCAGAAACTGCTCATAGTTAATGCCGGGAAACGCCGCAGTTGAGCCCGCCATGACGTGAGCAAATATCAGCAGATATAACATCGCGGTTAGTACCGGTGCCGCCACCGTTTGAAAGGCAACTTTCCAAAACCGTAACACCTCTTTTTTTAGCAGGGTTTGGAAACCGATCATGGGCTAATACCAAGTGGGTAAATACTTTGCTGAGTCGCATTCGGCGCGCTGTCACCCTGATTCATTATTTTGACGAATACCTCCTCCAGCTCCGGCTCGGTCACTTCCAGATTGGTGATGGTCGCGCCCGCCTCGCGGATGCGTGATAACAACACTTCCACCTCGTTGTAATCGTGGATTGAAAAAGTGTGCCAGCAATTTTCGTTTATGCCTTCCTGCCGAATGCGCGAAGTCAGCAATGAGATTGGCAATTCGGCGGCTAATTTCACGCGCAATACGCGTTCCGAAAAGGCATTCAGCAAATGCTCGGTGGTGTCCATCGCCACAATCCTGCCCAATTTCATCATCGCGATGCGCGAGCAGAGCTGCTGTGCTTCTTCCAGATAATGGGTGGTGAGCAAAATCGTGTGTCCTTTGGCGTTGAGCTCACGAATAAAACTCCACAGAGTTTGGCGCAATTCAACATCAACACCCGCAGTGGGCTCGTCAAGCACAATAACCGGCGGGCGATGCACCAACGCCTGTGCAACCAGCACCCGTCTCTTCATGCCGCCTGACAATTGACGCATATTTTTGTCGGCTTTATCGGTGAGCGATAATTTGGCCAACAATTCATCGATCCATGAATCAAGTGCAGGGGTACGCGCAATACCGAAGTAGCCCGCCTGAAACTGCAGCGTTTCACGTACCGAAAAGAAGGGATCGAACACAATTTCCTGCGGCACAATGCCCAGCGCACGACGTGCAGCCTGATAGTCGGCGACCACATCATGTCCCATTACCTGCAGCGTGCCCGCATCAGCCCGGGTGAGGCCAGCCAAAATTGAGATGAGCGTAGTTTTGCCCGCGCCATTAGGGCCCAGCAGCGCAAAAAACTCGCCATGTTCCACGCGCAGGGAAACGCCCGCAAGCGCGGTGAAAGAACCGTATTTTTTTTCGACGTTATGAACGTCGATGGCATAAGTCATGAGAAGGCACTGCTTGCCGCAGCGAAAGACGAAACGAGGGGTGTTAAATGCCTGGAGTTGGGCGCTACGTATTCAATGCTGGGGGTCAGGTTGGGAGAGCTGTGTATTCTCTGCGCTTTCACGGCAGGGTTCACCGGTGTTACCGGTTTTGCTGAACGGGCAATGAATCAGCTCATCAACACCATACAGGTCCGCCAGCGATGATAAATTTGGCGGCAAGTGTACATAGCGCAATGCCTTGCCCAGCTTCTGCGCTTCACGCCGCCAATGAAGTAATAAAGCAACGCCTGATGAATCAATATCAGTTACGTCAGCGAAATCAATCGACAAGCAATCCGGCAGGTTTGCTTGAGAGGCATACAGCGCTGTCTCGCTCAACAGGCGAGACATGCTCGCCAAGTTAAGCGCGCCGGCGAGCTTTAAGGTCTCGCCGACGATCGTGCTGTAATGATCGGTTGCTGAATTAACGGCCACGTTGGTTTTCTGATTATTTCTTGGCAGCGTTTTTTGCATTACGCTCGGACAGCGATTTAATCAATCCATCGACGCCGGTTGCGTTGATTTCGGTATTAAACGAGCTGCGATAATTGGTCACCAGCGAGACGCCATCAATCAGCACATCATAAACTTTCCAGCCTTCGGCGATTTTTTCCATGCTGTAATCAATTGGAATCGGTTGGCCGCCCGGTTGAACGACCTGAGTTTTGACCACGACTTCAGTCTCAGCCGCCGTCATTTTGAGAGGCTTTACCTCAATAGTCTGGTTGCGAAATTGCGTTAATGAGGTTGAATAGGTGCGAACCAGCAAGGTACGAAATTGTTCAGTCAATGCTGCCTTCTGGGCATCTGACGCCGCTTTCCAGTTGCGGCCCACCGCCAACTGGGTCATGTGCGGGAAGTTGAAATACGGCAGCACTTTTTCTTCTGCCAACTTCTCGATTTTCTTTTGATCGCCCGCGATCAAGTCTTTGTCGGCTTTAATGGCTGCCAAAATATCTGTCGTGCTTTTACGGACAATTTCATCTGGTGCAGTTTGCGCAAATACCGCTGCGCTGCTGATTAAGGTGGCCGCAATACTGGCGACAGTCAAGATTCGCTTCAACATGGTTGGTTCACTTTTCAAAAATTGGAAGGGTACTGCCTGGGGCAATTAACGGAGTGCTGGATCAGTAGGTTTACGTCAACTGACAAAAGATACAAATGTTAGCAATTACTTCTTGTCTGCTCCTTCAGCAGCCTTGCCGAACATTAATTGCCCGATTAGACGTTCAAGCACAACCGCCGATTGCGTAAGTTTGATTTTATCGCCAGCAACGAGTTTTTTATCATCGCCACCCGCGTCAAGCCCGATATAGACCTCACCCAGTAAACCAGAGGTCAGAATGGATGCGCTACTGTCTTTGGGAAAGCTGTATCGCTTATCAAGCGTCAGGGTGGCAACGGCCTGAAATTTTTCATTGTCGAAGTGAATATCAGTCACGCGACCAATCAGTACACCCGCGCTTTTTACCGGCGCTTTGGCCTTAAGGCCGCCGATATTCTCAAATCGCGCCTCAACAGCATAGGTATTTTCGACGCGGTCACTGCCGATACTGACGCGCAGCGCCAACATCAGTAATGCCGCAAACCCCATCAAAATGAAGAGGCCGACCCAAAAATCCATAGTTTTACGTTCCATACAGTTTTCCGTCTTGGTGAGTATTTTTTAATTAGCGATAACGTTTTAAAGCGATCGCAGCATGAATCCGGTAAGCATCAAATCGAGCGCCAGTACGGTAAGTGCTGACGTTACTACGGTTCGTGTGGTTGCCCGCGAAACACCTTCTGCAGTGGGCTCGGCATCGAAGCCTTCAAAGGTTGCAATTACCGAAATGGCAATACCAAATACGATGGATTTCACGATGCCACTCATAACATCGTAGCGAAAATCTACCGCTGCTTGCATATTGCTCCAAAACACACCTGAATCAATTCCGACCAGCACGGTGCCTACAATATAGCCGCCAAATATACCCATGGACGAGAATAATGCAGCCAGCAGCGGCATGGAAACAACGCCTGCCCAAAACCGCGGTGCAACCACGCGGGCGATCGGATCAACGGCCATCATATCCATCGCTTTTAATTGCTCGGTCGCTTTCATCAAGCCAATTTCAGCCGTAATGGCAGAACCGGCGCGGCTGGCGAACAGCAACGCCGTGACCACCGGGCCTAATTCCCGAACAAGTGAAAGTGCGACTAAAACACCCATGGTTTCTTCTGCGCCATATTTTTGCAAGGTTTCGAAGCCCTGCAAACCCAGCACCATGCCAATAAACAGGCCCGATACCATGATAATCACCAGCGACATAACGCCCGAAAAATAGATTTCGCGGATCGACAAACCGATACGACGAAAGCTCATGCCTGATTGCGTCAAAACCAACCAGAAAAAACGCGCCATCGCGCCACCGCGCCAAATGGTTTCAATGCCACGCGCGCCCAGGTTCCGTATGGCCTTGCCGAGATTTTGCGTAATCATGAGACGGACTTTTTTAGCGAGGTAGATGCGGACAGATTTAAATCGACGGCATAATTTTTGGCGGGATAGTGGAACGGTACAGGCCCGTCCATTTCGGCATGAACAAATTGTTTTACATACGGTTCGGTAGAGGCGCGAATTTCGTCGGGGGTGCCTTGCCCGACAATTTTGCCATCCGAAATAAAATACAGGTAATCGACAATTTGCAGCGACTCTACAACATCATGGGTGACGACAATGGAGGTTGCGCCCAAAGCATCATTTAATTTGCGAATGGTCTGGCCCACCACGGCGAGCGAAATAGGATCAAGCCCGGCGAACGGTTCGTCATACATAATTAAGGTCGGGTCGAGCACGGCAGCGCGGGCGAGCGCGACGCGGCGCGCCATGCCGCCTGATAATTCGGACGGAAATAGTTTTGCCGTACCGCGTAAACCGACAGCGTTAAGTTTCATCAATACCAAATCTCTAATCATGTCTTCGGGTAAATCCGCATGCTCGCGCAGCTGGAAGGCAATGTTGTCGAACACATTCATGTCGGTGAATAGAGCGCCAAATTGAAACAACATGCCCATTTTGCGGCGCATTTGGTACATGCCTTCGCGATCCAGTGATGCCACATCCTGGTCGTTGACGCGCACCGAACCTTTGGACGCGATTAACTGGCCGCCAATCAGGCGCAGGAGCGTTGTTTTACCGCAGCCTGAGCCGCCCATGATAGCGACGACTTTGCCACGTGGAACCGTCAGGCTGATGCCTTTCAGGATGGCACGTTTGCCATAGGCAAAATCAACGTTTTCAATCTCAACAAGAGGAGAATCAGGCAGGGTGGACAAAGTGTAGAACCGTTATTTGGGGATATTTGTGGAGATGAACACAAGTCATGTCCGAGACATGACTTTGTATTTGATGGCTCTATAAGGTAAAGCGTTTTAAGGCAAAGTCCAATAGATTTAAAATAACTGGAATCATCATGCGTAATGGACAATAAGTGTGTTGATATATTCATCAACACCGGACATGTTAACACTGCGCCAGACCCGGAGCCAGAGTCGCGCTACTTTGAGGCCGGGACAATCGGCAATCGATTTAGTGCGCACAGGATTTTATATTGCCTATAATCGGGTGACTACTTTGTTCCCGTAATCATTTTTCGAATTTTTCAGCCGTTTCTTGAAAGCTATAAACAATACGTGTCGCGCGCACCGCAAGCCATAAGCCATTCCAGGCCCACGCTGTTAATCGTCGATGATGATCCGCTGATTGGCGAGAGCTTGTCGTTCGTTTTGGCGGCTGATTTTGTTGTGGAGGTTCGCAGCTCACGCGGCGAGGCCATGGCGCTGCTCAAGAGCGGCGCGTTTAAACCTGCGCTGGCGTTGATTGATCTTGGGCTCCCGCCATTTCCCGATTCGCCCACAGAAGGCTTCAAGCTGGTCGGTGATTTGCTGTCGTGGGCTGCAGATATTCGTATCCTCGTCTTGTCGGGGCAAAACGAGGAATCCAATGCGCGTCGTGCTCGCGCACTCGGTGCGGCGGATATGGTGCCAAAACCCTGCGAACCCGGCCATTTAAAACGGCTGTTATTGGCCGCCTTGGCCGGGCAAAAAGCCGAAGACGCCACTGAGCATGATGATGCACTGCACGGTTTGATCGGCGATAGTTTGCCGATGCGTAAACTGAAAAACCAAATTGATCTTTATGCCTCGTCTACTTTTCCCGCCTTGATAGAAGGCGAGTCAGGTAGCGGCAAAGAGCGCGTGGCCCGAGCGCTGCATGAACTTAGCCCCCGCGCTAAATTGCCTTTTTTAGCGCTCAATTGCGCGGCCATTTCAGCTAACCTGGTAGAGCCTACTTTATTCGGTTATGCCAAGGGCGCATTTACCGGCGCGGCTACAGCTAAAACCGGTTATTTTGAAGACGCAGGCGAAGGCACTTTGTTTTTGGATGAAATCGGCGAATTACCGCTGGATTTGCAGCCCAAGTTATTGCGTGTTCTGGAGAACGGTGAATTTCAACGGGTCGGCGAGACGCAATCGCGACAATCTCGTGCGCGGATTGTGGCCGCAACCAATCGGGATCTAAAAATTGAAGTTAAAGCCGGCCGGTTTCGCGGCGATCTCTATCATCGGCTGTCTGTATTTTCGGTTTCAGTACCGCCACTGCGTGAGCTTGGCGATGACAAACTCAAGCTGATGGAACATTATCGTCTGCAATATGCCGTTAACTATTTAGCAAACTACGCAACCGCGCAGTCGCCGGCGAAACCAACAAAGCCGTTTGACCTGGATTTACCGGCCCGCGCGGCCTGGTTGTCATACCCTTTCCCGGGCAATGTGCGCGAGCTCAAAAATATCGTGATTCGCTTGACCGCTAAATACGCGGGCTATACCGTTGGCTTGTCTGATCTGCTGTCGGAATTTGAATCCTTCTCGACAGTTGAGGATGTTTCAAACCAGCCGATATATGGTGCCCTCGTTAAGGGAGATGCCATCGGCAACAATGTTGATGCGCGCGCTGATATTGAAAAAAGCGCTTTATTCAGTCTCGATGTAAAGCTTCGCGAAGTAGAGCTTCAGTACATTGATGCAGCGATTGCTATTGCGCAGGGCAATATGTCTCAGGCAGCGCGTGTACTGGGGATGTCACGCTCCACCCTGTACAGCCGTTTGGATGCATTGCGAATCAGCGGCAGCAAGGCAGAATAATGGCAATACATTTCGCTTGGATAAAGCAAACAAGAGACCCAAAAAATATTCTGATTTAGTATTAAAAGCAGGCTTGAATAGTGTGCTGTGTACATTGTTGACAGTATCTTTAAACAACAGTCACGCACAATATTTAGAGCAAAATCTCAACTGGCGCATCCTGAAATTCTAAAACCATGACGATGTACCTTGAACATTTTGGTTTCACCGAGGCCCCATTCAAAATTACTCCTCATACCGAGTTTTTTTTCGCCGGTGCAAATCGTGGCGAAACGCTGGAGGCGTTGATGTACGCCATTACCAGCGGCGAGGGCATGGTGAAAGTAACCGGTGAAGTTGGCGCTGGGAAAACCATGCTCTGCCGAGTTCTAATGGAGCGCCTGCCTGACACGGTTGAAACCATTTATTTGGCCGTGCCTTCACTTTCTAGAGATGAATTGCTGGCCGTCATTGCCGATGATCTGGGGATTGATACCCAAGGTGGCAACACCACTAAGTTAGTGCGCGCACTGCAGGATCGGTTAATCGATATTCACGCACAGGGCAAACAAGTCGTGGCCTTGATCGACGAAGCTCATGCGATGCCGTTAGAGACTTTGGAACAAATTCGTCTCCTGTCCAATTTGGAAACCAGTCACGATAAATTGATGCAGATAGTTTTGTTTGGTCAGCCTGAGCTCGATCAGCATTTGTCCTTGCCCAATATGCGGCAGTTGAAAGAACGCATCACCCACAGCTTTAATTTGTTGCCACTGCCGGCGCGTGACATAAAAGACTATTTAAATTTTCGGGTGCGTGCTGCGGGCTACAAAGGTCCCGATCTATTCGGTCAGGAAGCGTTGAAATTGATTGCTGATGCGTCAGAAGGTTTGACCCGCCGCATCAATATTTACGCGGATAAAACCTTGCTGGCGGCCTACGCAGGCGGGACCCATACCGTCACGGCAGATCATGTGCGGGCGGCTATCAGCGATACCCAAATTCTGCTCCCTCAAAGTG
>Ga0209724_1000845_pt1 | contig 28929 bp, 34 predicted proteins | sample grotaG_FD_184143 | JGI IMG/M metagenome (GOLD analysis project Ga0209724, IMG submission 184143) | Glacier valley bacterial and archeal communities from Borup Fiord, Nunavut, Canada, to study Microbial Dark Matter (Phase II) -... | ecosystem: Environmental > Aquatic > Freshwater > Ice > Glacier ...
GCATCGGCGTGACGATGCAGCTGGCGATGGACATTCGGATCGCCGCCGATACCGCGCGCTTCGGCTTTGTGTTCGCGCGGCGCGGGATCGTGCCGGAGGCGGCGTCGTCATGGTTCCTGCCGCGTATCGTCGGCATCGCCCAGGCGCTCGAATGGTGCTTTTCGGGCCGCGTCTTCGATGCCGCCGAAGCGCTCGCCGGGCGGCTGGTCAGCCGCGTCGTGCCGGGCGACCAACTGCTCGACACCGCACGGATGCTGGCGCGCGACATTGCCGACAACACCGCGCCGGTATCGGTCGCGCTGACGCGGCAGATGCTGTGGCGGATGCTCGGCGCGCCGGGACCGATGACGGCGCACCGGCTCGACAGCCGCGCCATCTATAGCCGGGGACGGTCGGGCGATGCGCGCGAAGGCGTCACGGCGTTTCTCGACAAGCGCGCGCCCGACTATCCCGATGCGGTATCGACCGCGATGCCCGACTTTTTTCCGTGGTGGGAGGATGAGGCGTATCGCTGACGTGGCGAAGCCCGAGTGGGGGCACCCGGGCTTCGCGCGTCAACGGCCCTCCCGCTGAAGTCAGCGTTTTGACACGCTGACTATGCATCATGCTCCACCACAATCGTAACGAACTATCAACTAGTAAAAGCAGTTATTAACCAATTAGTGCCCGTCATGGGTCGCCCGAAGGGTTTTGATGACCGAGGATGTCCGCGCGCCACTGGCGCAATTCGCCGGAGCGGTGCCGCCGGCGCCGGCGTGGTTCGATGCCGCGATCGCGCACGCGCCCGAACGCTCGATCGTCATCGGCGACGGTGGCCCGATCGAATTGCTGACGTGGGGCGACCGCGGCAAGCCTGGGCTGTTGTTGATGCACGGTAGCGGCGCACATGCCGGCTGGTGGAGCTTCATCGCGCCGTTCTTCGCCGCAGACTACCGGGTCGCGGCGTTCAGCTGGGCGGGCATGGGTGGCTCGGCGCACCGCGAGCGCTATGACATCGGCGGTTTCGTCGCGCAGATCATGGACGTGGCGACCACTGCCGGGCTGTTCGAGGCAGCGACGAAACCGGTGCTCGTCGCGCACAGCTTCGGCGGCTATCCGATGATGGCGGCGGCGGCGCGTCACGGCGACCGCTTCAAGGCCGCCGTGATCGTCGATACGCCGTTCCGCGCGCCCGGCGAGGGCGGTCGTCCGGCCACCGCGATCGATCGACCGCACCGCGTTTATCCGACGCTGGTCGAGGCGCTGGCGCGGTTCCGCTTCGCGCCGACGCAGGGGTGCGCCAATCTATATGTCGCCGATCATATCGCGCGGGGCTCGCTGGTCGAGGTGCCCGGCGGGTGGCAATGGGCGTTCGATCCGCTGCTGTGGAGCCGCTTCGACATCGGCGAGCCGCGCGAGGTGCTGCGCGTCCCGAAGTGCCCCGTCGCGCTGATCTGGGGCGACCGGTCGGCGCTAATGACGCCAGCGATGGTGACGCGGATGCGCGACATGCTGCCGCCCGGCACACCGGCGTTCGCCGTCCCCGACGCCGACCATCATGTTATGGTCGATCAGCCGCTGGCGTTCGTCGCGGGCCTGCGCGGGCTGCTGTCCGGCTGGCCTCAGCCGACCGGTGTGGGCGCGTAAAGCGCCGGGAACACCTTTTTCAGCGCCGCGATCTTGGGCATGTCGTTGACGACGATGTACGGATAATCGGGGTTCAGTTTCAGGAAGTTCTGGTGATAGCCCTCGGCCGGGTAAAAGGCCTTGCCGGTTTCCACCGTCGTCACCACGGGCTTGTCGAACGCATGCGCCTTGTTCAGCTGCGCGATATATGCCGTCGCCAGCTTCGCCTGATCGGCGTTCAAGGCGAAGATCGTCGAGCGATACTGCGTGCCGCTATCGGGCGACTGGCGGTTCAATTGCGTCGGGTCGTGCGCGACCGAGAAATAGATCTGCAGCAGCTTGCCGTAGCTGATCCGCGCCGGATCATATTTGATCTCGACCGACTCGGCGTGGCCGGTCAGCCCGCTGCCGACGATCTCGTAATGCGCGGTCGCGCCCGCACCGCCGGCATAGCCCGACCGCACCGATTTGACGCCCGCGACATGCTCGAACATGCCCTCGAGGCCCCAGAAGCAGCCCCCGGCGAGCACCGCGGTCGCGGTTGCCGGTGCCTTGGCGAGCGGCATGTCGATCGCGGGCGGCGGCACGAGGCGCGTTGCCTCGTCCGACCGTGCGGGGCTGAGCCACAGTGCCGTTGCGGCGGCAGCGATCATCAGCGTTCCGACAGGGGTGATCTTCATGCTGGTCCTCAAGCCTTGGCGGGTGCGAAGGTCATCGCAACGCCGTTCATGCAATAGCGCAGGCCGGTCGGCGGCGGGCCGTCGTCGAACACATGGCCCAGATGCCCACCGCAGCGGCGGCAATGCACCTCGGTCCGCGGCAGCCCCAGATCGGTGTCGGTATGCGTCGCCACCGCCTTGACGAGCGGGCGGAAAAAGCTCGGCCAGCCGGTGCCGCTGTCGAACTTGGTCTTGCTCGAAAACAGCGGCAGCGCACATCCGGCGCAGGCGAAGGTGCCAGGGCGATGCTCGTCGTTGAGCGGGCTGGTATAGGCCCGCTCGGTGCTCGCCTCGCGCAGCACTGCAAACGCCGCCGGGGACAGGCGCTCGTGCCACTGCGCCGGGGTGAAGCTGACCGCGAAATGTTCGGTCGTCGCGGCGCTGGCGCTGCTGCCAAAACGCGCGCCGCTCAGGAAGTGCGCGGCCGGAATGGCAACCGCGACGGAGGCATAGGCAAACAGATTGCGGCGGGTCAGGTCGGACATCGGTATCTTTCAGGCTACGCTACCGATGTAGGTACGCTGCGACGTCGCGAAAGGTTACATGGTGCCGCAATCGCGCCCGCCGGGGCCGGGGATTACCCCCCGAACCCCTTGCCGGTGGCGGCGAGCCGCGCCAGCAGCGGCGCGGGCGTCATCCCAAACCGCTCGAGCGCCGCGACGATGCGCGGCAACCCCTCGCTATCGGCCCAGAACATCGGCCCGCCGCGATAGACCGGCCAACCATAGCCGTTGATCCAGACGATATCGATGTCCGACGCGCGCTGCGCCATGCCCTCCTCAAGGATCGCCGCGCCCTCGCTGACCATCGGATACAGGCAGCGTTCGAGGATTTCGGTATCGTCGATCGGGCGCCGGTTGACGCCGCGTTCGGCCGCATAGTCGAGGATCATCTGTTCGACGACCGGCGACGGGGTGCGGTTGCGCTTGTCGTCATAGTCGTAAAAGCCGCTGCCGGTTTTCTGCCCGCGCCGCCCGGCCTCGCACAGCCGGTCGCGCAGGCTTTCGCCCTTCGACGTCGCCGCGTCCCAGCCGATGTCGAGCCCGGCCAGATCGCTCATCTGGAACGGCCCCATCGGAAAGCCGAAGTCGAACAGTACGCGGTCGACATCCCATGGCATCGCGCCCTCGAGGATCAGCGCCTGCGCCTGTTTCTGCCGCGCCGCGAGCATGCGGTTGCCGATGAAGCCGTCGCAGACGCCCGCAACGACCGCGACCTTGTTGATCTTTTTCGCAGTCGCCATCGCGGTCGCCAGTACGTCGGGGGCGGTCTTAGCCCCGCGTACCACCTCGAGCAGCCGCATGACGTTCGCGGGCGAAAAGAAGTGCAGCCCGACGACCGATTCGGGCCGCGTGGTGGCGGCGGCGATCGTGTCGACGTTCAGATAGCTGGTGTTCGACGCAAGGATCGCACCCGGCTTGGCGATATGGTCGAGGCGGCCGAAGACGTCCTTTTTCAGGTCCATGTTCTCGAACACCGCCTCGATGATGAGGTCGGCGGTGCCAAGGTCGTCCATGCTCAGCGACGGTGTCAGCAGCGCCATGCGCTGTTCGACCTGGGCCGCCGTCATCCGCCCCTTGGCGGCGGTGTTCTCGTAATTCTTGCGGACCGTCGCGACGCCGCGGTCGAGATTGGCCCGCTGCGCCTCAACGATGGTCACCGGCACACCGGCGTTGAGGAAGTTCATCGCGATGCCGCCGCCCATCGTGCCCGCGCCGATGACGCCGACGCTGGCGACCGGGCGCAGCGGCGTCGCATCGGGAATGTCGGCGATCTTGTTCGCCTGGCGCTCGGCGAAGAACACATGCCGCTGCGCGCGCGACTGCAGCCCGGTGATCAGCTGCACGAACAAGTCGCGCTCGACGCGCATGCCTTCGTCGAATGGCAGCGACACCGCCGCCTCGATGCATTTGATATTCGCCTCGGGGGCTTCATAGCCGCGAAACGCCTTGGCATTGGCGCGGCGATAGTCGTCGAACAGCCCGGGCGCAGGAGCCGCCACGCTCAGGTCGCGAACCTTGCGCAGCGGTGCGCGGCTGGCGACCAGCGTTTTCGCAAACGCCACCGCACCGCCGCGCAGGTCGCCCTCGGCAACGATGCCGTCGATCAATCCCATGTCCTTGGCGGCCGCCGCGCCGACCTGCTTGCCGGTGGCGACCATGTCGAGCGCAGCTGCTGCACCCACGAGGCGCGGCAGCCGCTGCGTGCCGCCCGCGCCGGGCAACAGGCCGAGCTTGACCTCCGGCAGGCCGCATTTCGCCGATGGCACGGCGACGCGGTAATGGCAGGTCAGCGCCACCTCGAGCCCGCCGCCGAGCGCGGTGCCGTGGATCGCCGCCACGACCGGCTTCGGCGCATTCTCGATGATCTTCTGCAGGTCGTGCAGCCCGACGCCCTGCGGCGGCTTGCCGAACTCGGAGATGTCGGCACCGGCGATGAACGTCCGCCCGGCGCACATCAACACGATCGCGGCGACGGCGGGGTCGGCGACGGCAGCGGCGATGCCGTGCGCCAATCCGTCGCGTACGGTCGCCGACAGCGCATTGACCGGCGGCGAGTTGAGCGTGAGCACGGCAATGTCGCCGTCGACGTCCAGTTCGGTCACCGCATTGATCGTCGTCATGGAACCCACTCCCCAGTTTTTGCTTGTTGCAGTGCAGCGATACCCGATAACCGCTGTTCCCGATGACAATGGTAGCCTCAGACATGCATGGATCGCAAACCGCCAGTCCGCTGGCCCGGCCCGGGCTGGGTACGATCCTGCTGCTCGGCGCGCTGACGGCGTTCGGCGCGGTGTCGATCGACCTTTACCTGCCCAGCCTGCCGGCGATCGGCCGGACCTTCGCGGCGAGCCCGCAGGTGGTGCAGCAGTCGATGGCGGCGTTCTTCGTCGGCATGTGCGTCGGCCAGCTGATCTATGGTCCGCTGTCGGACCGCTATGGCCGCCGCCCGGCGCTGATCACCGGTGCGGTCATCTATGTCATCGCATCGCTCGGCTGCGCGTTTGCGCCGTCGGTCGGGGCGTTGATCGTCGGGCGGTTCGTGCAGGCGCTCGGCTGTTGTGCGGGGCAGGTGGTCGCGCGCGCCGTGGTCCGCGACCGTTATGCGACGCAGGATTCGGCGCGCATCTTTTCGCTGCTGACGCTGGTGCTCGGCGTCGCGCCGCTGCTCGCGCCGACGGCGGGCGCGTGGCTGGCAACCGTGGTCGGCTGGCGCGCGATTTTCGGCGTGCTCGCGGCATTCGGCGTGATCGTCGGCGTTGCGGTGACGCTGCGGCTGACCGAAAGCCGGTCGGCGGCGACCGCGGCCACGGCGCGCAGCAGCAGCATCCTTGCGGGCTACATCGACCTGCTGCGCCACCGCCGCCTGCTCGGCTATGTGCTCGCCGGGGCGCTCAACGGCGCGGTGCTGTTCACCTATGTCTCCGGAGCGCCCGACCTGCTGATCGGTACCTTCGGGTTCACGCCGCAACAATTCGCGCTGACCTTTGCCGCCATTGCGGTCGGCGTCATCGGGTCCAGCCAGGTCAACCGCGTGCTGCTCGATCATTATGCGTCGGACCGGATCCTTGCGGTGGCGAGCCTGATCGGGGTCGGCGCGGGGGCGTTCGTGCTGGCTGCGGCGGCGACCGGCATCGGCGGCAAATGGAGCGTGCTCGTCGGGCTGTTCGCGGCGTTGACGAGCTATGGCTTCATGGCGGCGAACACGCTGGCGGGCGCGCTCGGGGTCGATCCGCTGCGCGCCGGGGCAACATCGGCGCTGGTCGGCGCGGCGGCATTCGGCTGCGGCGCGCTGGCGTCGGCGGTGGCAGGGCTGTTCCATGACGGCAGCGCGGTACCGATGGCGGCTGTCATGGCCGTGTCGCTGGCCGGGTCGGCGGCGCTGCTGTTCGGGCTCGCGCTGCCGCCGCGCGCGTTCCGGTCGTGAAGCCGCCCGGCTGGCCGCAGTTGCTGCTCGCGCTCGCCGTCGTTGCGGTATGGGGGTCGAACTTCGTCGTCATCAAGCTCGCGCTCGGCCATTTGCCGCCGCTGCTGTTCGCCACGCTGCGCTTTCTGTTTGCCGCCGTGCCGATGGTGTTTTTCCTGCCACGCCCCGTCGTGCGGTGGCGCAATCTGGCGGCCTATGGCGTGCTGATCGGCGTCGGCCAGTTCGGCGTAATCTATGTGGCGATCAACGGCCTGATCGCCCCCGGCCTCGCCAGTCTTGTCGTGCAGGCGCAGGTGTTCTTCACCATCGGGCTGGCAGTGTGGCTGACGGCGGAGCGTGTGCAACCGGTGCAATGGGCGGCGCTGGCGCTCGGGGTGGCGGGCATCGGCGTGATCGCCGCGCATGCCGATACGTCGACCACGGTTCCGGGCGTGCTGCTGGTGCTCGTCGCGGCGCTCAGCTGGGCGGCGGGCAACATCGTCCAGCGCCGGTCACCTGGCGTCAACATGCTGGCGTATGTCGTCTGGGCGAGCCTGTTTGCCGTGCCGCCGCTGCTGGCGTTGACGCTCGTGTTCGAAGGCCCCGCGCGGATCGGCGCGGCGCTGGCGGGTGCCAGCCTTGGCACGTGGAGCGCAGTGCTGTGGCAGTCGGTCGGCAACACGATGTTCGGCTATGCCGCATGGGGCTGGCTGCTGGCGCGCTATCCGGCGGCGACGATCGCGCCGCTGTCGCTGCTGGTGCCGGTGTTCGGCATGGGCACCGCGGCATGGATCCTTGCCGAGCCGTTGCCGCTGTGGAAGCTCGAGGCCGCCGCGCTCGTTATCGGCGGCCTCGCACTCAATTTGTTATGGCCCCGCGTGGTGCGGCGGTTCAGGCCGGCACTGTGAAGGCATAGGGCGCGCTTTTCGCCGCCGCGCGCTGCCACGCCGGCAGCGCCTGGATGCGCCGTGCATAGGCCACCAGCCGCGGATAGTCGGCCCCGCGCTGTTGCATCGCCGCGATTTCGGCAACGAACGACATCATTACGTCGGCGCCCGACAGCGCGTTGCCGACCAGCCAGTCGTTATCGCCGAGCGCGCCGTCGAAGAATTTCAGATGGCTGTCGATCTGCTCGTCGATCCGCGGCTTCAACGGCGCTGCGGCATCGCCGAGCCGCATCGTGTACAGGTTGAGCAGGAACGGCAGCATCGCCGACCCTTCGGCGAAATGCAGCCACTCGAGATAGGCTTCATGCGTCGCGGTGCCTGCCACGGGCATCAACCGGCCCGCGCCATAGGTGCGGATCAGATAATCGACGATCGCGCCCGATTCGGCGAGCTTGAGCATCCCGTCCTCGATCACCGGCGACTTGCCGAGCGGGTGGATCTGTTTCAATTCGGGCGGCCCGAGATTGGTAACGGTGTCGCGCGTATAGGCCTTGATGGTGTAGTCGAGGCCCAGTTCCTCGCACAGCCACAGAATGCGCTGCGAGCGCGAGTTGTTGAGGTGATGGACGGTGATCATGGCGGCGGTTCCCCTTTTGCCAAAGTCTAGGCGGCGGCCGTGCTGCAGGTAACCCCCGATCTGGCGATCGACGAGAATGAGATCGAGGAAAGCTTCATCCGCGCCAGCGGGCCGGGCGGGCAGAACGTCAACAAGGTCTCGACCGCCGTGCAGATCCGGTTCGACGTGCGCCGCTCGCCGTCGCTGCCGAACGACGTCGCGGTTCGGTTGATGCGGCTGGCAGGCAGCCGGTTGACGCAGGACGGCGTGCTGATCCTGACCGCGCAAAGCTTTCGCACGCAGGAACGCAACCGCGCCGATGCGCGCGCGCGGCTGCTCGACCTGATCGCCAAGGCAGCGGTGCGCCCGGTGCGGCGGCGCGCGACCAAGCCCAGCATGGGGGCCAAGCTGCGTCGGCTGGAGGGCAAGAGCGTGCGGTCGGGCGTCAAGGCCGGGCGGGGCAGGGTGCGCGGCGAGGATTAGTCCGCGTCGACCGGCACCACGTCGTGAAACTTGCGGTAATCGAGCGTGCGCCGGCCGTCGACGACGCCGAGGATGTCGACAAAGCGCATGTTCCAGCGGAGGTCGGCGGCTTCATAGGCCGATCGCGCATAGATCGTCTGCGCCATGGCTTCGTCTGTGCCCGCGATGATGATGATGATCTCGTCGCCCTGGCCCTCGATCTCGGCGGCGCTCAGGCCATAGAGCGGGCTCGACGGGGTAATCTTGTGCATGACGGTCCAGCTCAGCGCGAACACCGGATTGGCATTGCGGACAAGGTCGAGATCGAAAAAGCGCCGCATGACCGTGCCGTCGGCTTCGCGCATCTCACGCAGCAGCGACACCCGCGCCGATGCCTCGAGGATCAGGTTGTGACGCTGGTTGACCGACCGGATCATCAGCGTCGGGACGCCTTCGAACTGCCGCACGATCGCGACATTGCTGAACAGCACCCGTGCCGTCGGTCGCGCAAACCGCGCAAACGCCAGTCCCGTGGTCAGTGCAAAGCCAAGCACGCCGACCATCGCCTCGATGACGACGACGACATTGGCGTACATCGTTACCGGATAAACATTGCCATAGCCGATCGTGGCAAGCGTGTGGACGCTGAAAAAGAAATCGCGCCAGAACCGCGAAACATCGGCCCCGTCGCCCTGCACGGCCATGCCATGCGGATCGAGCCAGTATAAGATCGCGAACAGCAGGTTGAACCCAAGGAAAGCGAGCGGGAACTGCAGCAGCAGCGCCCCCCAGCTTTCATGCAGCAGATTATAATAGGCATCGCGGACCGGCGCGCGTTCGGCACCGATGGTGCGCACGTTGATCCCGCCGCGCCGGAGCATCGAGCCGAGCGCGCCCGGCGGACGCGGATGGTTCAGGTCGTTCACAGGCTCGGACGGCACGATTATCTCCCGTTGCGCTTCCGGTGAACTATTTTTGCCGACGACCGTTGAGCCGGGGCGTGGTCGGTAGCATATGCATCTCCGCCAGCAATGACGTTTCGTAACCGGAAGGAAAAATCATGGCGATCAACAGCGACACGGTCGAAGGCACTCTCGACGAATATGGTGGCAAGGCCAAGGCCAAGCTGGGCGAGACTTTCGGCGATACCAAGACCGAAGCGTCCGGCCGTCTCGACGAGGTCAAGGGCAAGGTCCAGGACGCGTACGGCAAGGCGCGCGACGCCGTCAAGGATTGGGCCGATGACGCGCCGGAATATGTCCAGCGCGCGCGCGACACCGGTCGCCGCTATGCCGAACAGGGCAGTGAGCGCGTCAAGGAAGTCGTGCAGGAGCAGCCGGTGGCGGTTCTCGCCGGCGGCATTGCGCTCGGCTTCCTCGTCGGCTGGCTGGTCAGCGGCCGTCGTAACTAACTGAGTATCCGCCCTCTCCCGCAGCCTGCGGGGGAGGGCATTCAGTGCGGCGACGGCGTCGCCATCAATTCGACCAGCACGCCGCTCGCATCGCGCGGGTGCACGAAGATTACCGGCACCCCGTGCGCGCCCATCCGCGGCTCGCCGGTACCGAGCACCGTCGCCCCCTTGGCCACCATGTCGTCGCGTGCGGCGACAATGTCGGGCACTTCGAAGCAGATATGGTGCTGCCCGCCCGCCGGGTTCTTTTTCAAATATCCCCAGATCGGCGATGCCTCGCCCAGCGGTTCGATCAGTTCGAGCTGGCTGTTCGGCAAATTGATGAAGCACACCCAGACCCCCTGTTCGGGCAGCGCGAACTTCGTGCCGATCGCGGTCGCGCCGAACAGGTCGCGGTACATCGCAGCGGTCGTGTCGATCGACGGCGTCGCAATGCCGACATGGTTGAGCCGCCCGATCATCGCTGTGTCCTTGTCATCATACGCATCCCATTATCTTAATCGTATCGGCGGGGTAGCGTCCATGCCGGGTGTACGGCGCGGCGCACGGGGCGTAAGGCTGGGTCCGATGCAGATGGTGCAATGCAGAGCTGGGGAGCGCGCATGCTGCTGACCGAAGTCGGCCTTATCAGTCATCTGATCGCGGCGATCGGCTTCGTGGCGCTTGCGGTCAGTGTGCTGCTGCGCAAGCAACAGGACGGGTCGAGCCTGTGGCTTGCCGCTGCCGCCATGGCGACCGCCGGTTGGGCAGCGATGTTCGTCTTTGCCGCGCGCTTTGGCGCCCCTTATGCGAACTGGCTGTCGGCGGCGGAGACGCTGCGCAGCGCGGCGTGGATCGCCTTTCTGGTTGCCCTGTTGCGGGTGACATGGCGGCTCAACCAGCGGTTCACCTCGTCGATCACGATGGCGGCGGCGATCGGCGTGGTCACGGCGTTCCAGCTCAGCGTCGGCTTTACCGATGGGCTTGCCACCACGTCGCTGTCGCAACATTCGGCGCTGGTCAGCCTGCTGTTCATCGTCAGCCGGTTGATCGTCGCGATCAGCGGCCTCGTGCTGCTGCACAATCTGTACAGCAACGCAGCGCCCGTCAGCCGCGCCGGCATCCGCCTGCTGTCGGTCGGGCTGGCGGGGTTCTTCATCTACGATCTCAACCTGTACACGCTGAAATTCCTGCTCGGCGACATGTCGGTCGACCTGTTCAATATCCGCGGCGCGGTCGATGTGCTGGTCGTGCCGCTGCTGCTGCTGTCGACGCGCCAGGCGTGGGTCGCGCGCGTGCAGGTGTCACGGCAGGTGGCGTTCCACACGCTGTCGATGTCGATCATCGGCGGCTATCTGATCGTCATGGCGATCGCTGCCTATGGCCTGCGGCTGGTCGGCGGCGACTGGGGCATGCTGCTGCAGATCAGCTTCCTGTTCGCAACGATCATCCTTGGTGCCGTGGTGGTGGTCAGCCCGCGCTTCCGCGCTGCGCTCCGCGTCCAGATCGCCAAGAATTTCTACACGTATAAATATGACTACCGGCAGGAATGGCTGCGCTTCATCAATACCGTCAGCCACGCCGACAGCGGTGCGGGCGCGCTGGCCGAACGGGTGATCGAGGCGGTCTGCGTGGTCGTCGATTCGCCGGGCGGGGCGCTCTATTCGCCCGCCGACGACGGCGGCTTCGAAGTCGCGACGCGCTGGAATTACCGCGAATTCGCCGGTGCGCCGATCGCTGTGGGCGATCCGCTGCTGCAGTTTCTGGCGCAGCGCCAGCGCATCATCAACCTCGACGAACTGCGCGCAGGCACCGGCGACTATGACGGGCTCGCCGCGCCGGCATGGGCGGCCGCCGACCGCCGCACCTGGCTGATCGTGCCGCTGATGCACCTCGATCACCTTGCGGGGATCATCGTGCTCGACCGGACGGTGGCGCAGCGCAGCCTGAACTGGGAGGATTTCGACCTGCTGCGCACGCTCGGGCGGCAGGCGGCGAGCTATATCGCCGAAGCCTCGACGCAGGCCGCGCTCGACGAGGCGGGCAAGTTCGACGAGTTCAACCGGCGCTTTGCGTTCATCATGCACGACATCAAGAATCTGGTCAGCCAGCTCAGCCTCGTGGCGCGCAACGCCGAGCGCCATGCCGACAACCCGGCGTTCCGTGCCGATATGGTGGGCACCCTGCAAAGCTCGGTCGGCAAGATGAACGACCTGCTCGCGCGGCTGGCGCAGCATAATATCGGTCGCGCCGAAGTCAGCGCCGCAGTCGACCTGCATACGCTGATCGGCGAGGTGGTGCATGCCAAGCGGCGGCAGCATCCGGCACTGACGCTGACGGCAACGCCCGACGCGGCCTTCGTCACCGGCGACCCGGCGCGGCTGGAACAGCTGTTCGCGCACCTGCTCCAGAACGCCATCGATGCCAGCGCCGACGATGCGCCGATCGCGGTCCGGCTGAGCGCGGTCGGCAGCCAAGCGCGCATTGAAATCGCCGATCACGGCGCGGGCATGTCGCCAGCATTCGTGCGCGGCGAGCTATTCAAGCCGTTCCGCTCGACCAAGGCGGGCGGGTTCGGCATCGGGGCCTATGAAGCCCGCGAGATCGCCCGCGGCGTCGGCGGCCGCCTTGACGTGATCAGCCGCGAAGGCGAAGGCACCACCTTTACCGCGCTGCTGCCGCTGCGCGACCCGATACAGGAACGCAAGCGCGCATGAAGGCCAGTCCCGTCGCCACGCAGCCCGAGCTGCGCAAATTGCTCGTTGTCGAAGACGATGCCGGGCTGCAGCGCCAGTTGCGCTGGAGCTATGAGGATTATGACGTGATCGTCGCGGGCGACCGCGAGGCCGCGCTCGAGGCGGTCGCCGCATACAGCCCGGCGGTGGTGACGCTCGACCTTGGCCTGCCGCCCGATCCCGACGGCACCAGCGAGGGCTTTGCGACGCTCGATGCCATCCTGAAACTGCGTCCGGCGACCAAGATCATCGTCGCATCGGGGCACGGTGCCCGCGACAGCGCGGTGCGCGCGATCGCGGCGGGTGCGTTCGATTTCTATTCGAAGCCGGTCGAAATCGACGAGCTCGGGCTGATCGTCCGCCGCGCCTATCACGTCCATGATCTGGAGGCCGAAAACCGCCGCCTGCACAGCCTTGCCGGCGCGCAGGACGTGCTCGGCGGCATCATCACCGCCGCACCCGAAATGCTCAAGGTGGCGCGGATGATCGAGCGCGTCGCCTCGTCGGACGCGTCGATCATGCTGCTGGGCGCGAGCGGCACGGGCAAGGAACTGCTGGCACGCGGGCTGCACAACGCCTCGCTGCGCGCGGGCAAGCCGTTCGTCGCGATCAACTGTGCCGCGATCCCGGAAAACCTGCTCGAGGCCGAGCTGTTCGGTTATGAAAAGGGTGCGTACACCGGCGCGGTCAAGACCACCGAGGGCAAGATCGAGCTGGCGCAGAACGGCACGCTGTTCCTCGACGAGGTCGGCGACATCCCGCTTCCATTGCAGGTCAAGCTGCTGCGCTTTTTGCAGGAGCGCGTCATCGAACGCATCGGCGGGCGGCGTGCGATCCCGGTCGACGTGCGGATCGTCTGCGCCACGCACCAGGACTTGGAGGCGATGATCGCCACGCAGCGTTTTCGCGAGGACCTCTACTACCGGCTCGCCGAAATCGTCGTCCGCATCCCCAGCCTTGCCGCGCGCCACGGCGATGCGGCGCTGCTCGCCAAGCATTTCCTTGCCAAGTTCGCCGCCGAACAGGGGCGCAGTTTCAAGGGCTTCACGCCTGCAGCACTCGCCGCGCTCACCGCATGGCACTGGCCGGGCAATGTCCGCGAGCTCGAAAACCGCCTCAAGCGCGCAGTCATCATGGCGGAGGGCACGCACCTCGACGCCGACGACCTCGACCTTGGCCAGAACGACGACGGCGCGGCCGCGCTCAACCTGAAAAGCGCGCGCGAGGAAAGCGACCGCAAGGCGATCCGCCTGTCGCTGGCGCGCACCGACGGCAACGTCTCGACCGCCGCCAAGCTGCTCGGCATCAGCCGCCCGACGCTGTACGACCTGATGAAGCAATATGAGATCGAGGGTTAGCGCCACGCGGTTCGAGCGCCTTGCCTTCGCGATCGCGACGCCTTATGCCACGCGCTCGGTCGGAGCGTGGCGCAGCCTGGTAGCGCATTAGACTGGGGGTCTAAGGGTCGCAGGTTCGAATCCTGTCGCTCCGACCAGTTTCCCCTGAAATCCCTTGTCGGTCGGAGAATCCCTTGTCGGCCGGCGCGGCGGCAATGCACCGCCCCGGCCGCAGGGTCGTCGTTCAGGCCACCAGCGCGCGGCGGCGGTTGCGGTTCGCGGTGCCGATCATCACGAAGCCGACGATCATCATCGCCCAGCTGGCGGGTTCGGGAACCGCGTCGACCGAGATTGCCGCAGTCGACTGGCCGACGATCAGGTCACCCGACAACAGCCCGCCACCGACGAGGAAGTTGGTGAAGGTGGCGTGGATGGCATTGGTCGTCAGCCCGAGCTGCGTCGTGCCGTTGCCGCTGAGCAGCTGCTCGTTGAGGATGATCTTGAGCCCCAATACACTGAGCAGGATGGTGTTCGGCGCCGGATTGACGAAGGCGCTACCGTCGATCGTGGTGATGCCCAGCGCGAGGCCGTTGACCGTCAGTCCGGTGATGTTCGTCGTGCCGGTCGCGGTCAACACGCCGGTGCCGTTGATCGACGATGTCGAGGTGACCGTGCCCGCGCCCAGCCCGAGGATCGTGATCGCCGGCGCAATCGCCAGCTTGGTGGTCAGCGCGGTTGCAAGATTATTGACCGTCGACGAGCCCTGGCCCACCGGCAGGGTGGCGGTTGCGGTCGAGGTCTCGACCCCGGTGCCGATCGACTGGCCGACCGTGGTGACACCCTGAACGCCCAGCGCGAGATTCTGGTTCAACGACAAGACGGTAGTGGTAAGATTGTAATTGGGTGGCGAGATGCCGCCGATCGACGCGATGGGACCGACCGATGCCGTGACGAAGCCGAGCAAGGTCAGGTTAGCCGACACGCCATAGGCTGAACTACTTACCGTCGTGACCTTCGGCCTGCGTTACTGGTAACGCCACCGTAACGAGCGCAAGGCCGATAAGCGATAACTTCGGAGCGAGCCTTGAAATCTTCATTAATCTATTCCCTTGCTGTTGCTCCCCCCGTCGAATGCAAAGCATCAACTGTGCCAACAGCAGCATTCGCGCATTTGCGCGGGAGTTATAGCTAAGCAAGGGTAAACCGTGGTAAAAGTGTAAGAATACTCGACACTTCGACTCGACTGTGAATCCAGAATATTAACCATTTAGCGCGGCCAAGCCTCGACTGCCAGCCGTCGCCGCGCATCGCATTGCACGAACAGCGCCGCGACCCGGTCGACCCATGCGACCGCTTGCCCGGCGGTGGTGAACATCGGCGGCAGCGGGCCGCAGGCGATCGTCGCTTCAGCGGGCGGCGGCGGTAGCGGCATTGGCGGCGGCGATGGCGGCCGCGCCGATCCGCACGCCGCGCAGGTCAGGACAATCGACAGCAGCAGCGGGCGTGGCAACATAATGGATGACCTCCTGCGTGATCGGGGCTTGGCGGTGCGCATAGACGGCGGCGCGCGCGGCGTGGGCGGTGTCGGCGGCGGCGGCGTGCGACTGGCGTTGCACGGCGATGCCCGCGGCGGCGGTGGCGGCGAGGTGCGCGCGGGCTTCCCATCCGGCGCGCTCCTGCCGAACACCGCGCTGAAAGGCAGCGTTCGTCAGCCACGCATAGCCGCCGATGACGAGCACTGCGGCAGCAAGATAACGCCAGCCACCGCCGAGGATCAGCGCGATCATCGCTGTTCGTCCGTGTCGGGCATGACGATCTTGACCAGTCCGAAGGCAAAGACGAGGACGCCTGCAATCGCGGCGTACCGGCTTTCGCTCAGGCCGACGAACAGCGCCGCGCCCTGCAGCCCGGTATAGGTCGACTGTTCGGCGAGCGCCTCGACCGCGCGGCGACGGACGGGAGCCGCGCGCAGCCGCGCCCATAGCGTGGCAAGAATGGTCATGCCGCCATCCGGTACAGCGCGGCTTCGGCGGCGCGGCGCGTGACGAGACCGGGCAACTCGCGCCCGCTCGCGAACCGCCATCGCGCAAAGCCGTCGGCGGCGGCGGCATAGTCGCCGGCAAGGTGGTGCGCCAGCAACGACGCACCGCTCAACGCGTCGAAGCCGATGTTATACGCAAGGCACCCGAGCGCATCGAACTGCGGCTGCCGGGTCGGGGCGGCGCGCAACCGCGTGGCGATCCGGTGCGCCAGCGTCGACAGCGTTGCCGACAGCAGCATATCGGCTTCGGCCTGAGTGCACCGATCGCCGAGCCGGACGTGCGAACCATCGGCATGCCGCGTCGCGCCCCAGCCGATCGTCGGCACGTCGTCGGGGGTCGGCAGATAGGCGCGCAAGCGGCACCCTTCGAAGCGCTGCAGCAGGGCTATGCCACGCGGTGACAGCGCCGTCGGGCAGGTAGCGATCAGGGTCATGTGCGCCTCCGGTTAATCCGAAGGCAACGTATTGTACCGGATACGCAACTAAGTCAAGTCAAATTGTCCGTTATGGTACTTTGCGAGTTCGACATAGCCCGCTGCCCCGGCGCGGTTGCGGGCAATGTCCTCGGGGGTCAGGTCGCGGACGAACACTGCCGGACGCCCGGCCCAGAGTTGCCCCGTGGGAATCCGCTTGCCGGGTGTCAGCAACGCCCCGGCGGCGAGCATGGCGTCCGATTCGATGACGCAGCCGTCCATGACGATCGCACCCAGCCCGACGAAGGCGTGATCGTGGAGCACGCAGCCATGGATGATCGCAAGGTGCCCGATCAGGCAATCGTTGCCGATGACGGTGGCATCCGCTGCCCGCGTGACATGGACGACCGAACCATCCTGGATATTAGAACGTGCGCCGACGGTGATCGACGCGACGTCGCCGCGCAGCACGCAATTATACCAGATGCTCGCCTGCGCGCCGATCGTCACCCGGCCGACGATCTGCGCGCCTGGCGCAATATAGGCATCGGGCGCGATGTCGGGGATGACGCCCATGAAGCTGCAGATATTGCTCATGGGCGGGTCCTGAAATAGGTGATGTGGCGGCACGCGGGATGCCCAGGCGGCACCAGCAGATGGTCGAAATCGGCATCGAGATCGCGCGTCATGCCGAGCCGCTCCATGACCGCCGCCGATGCCCGGTTGCCCGCTGCGGTGATCGCGCCGATGCGTTCCACCGCCGGATCGGCAAAGCCGTGCGCCATCGCGGCCCGCGCCGCCTCGGTCGCATAGCCGTGCCCCCATGCGTGCGCGGCAAAGCGCCAACCGATCTCGACCCCGCCCGCCATCGGCGTGTCGGGCGCGCCGTCCTTCAACCCCGCCAGCCCGAGGAACATCGCATCGGCGCGGCGGATGATCGGCCAGAAGCAATAGCCGCGCAGGTCGAACGCGGCGATCTGCCGGTCGATCTGCGCGTCAGTGTCGGCGCGGGTCATGGTCGCGGCGAACCAGCGCATCACGACGGGGTCGGCGTTCATTGCGGCCGCCGGCGCGCGATAGGCGTCGCGCCAGCGGTCGAGCAGCAGGCGCTCGGTGGCGATCACGGGAACAGCGCCGCCGCCTGCAACCCCGTCGTTTCGGGCAGGCCGAGCATGGCGTTCATGTTCTGGATCGCCTGGCCGCTCGACCCCTTCACCAGATTGTCGATCGCGGCGATGACGATGGCGCGGCCCGGCACGCGATCGGCAAAGACATTCACCACCGCATGGTTCGACCCGCGAACCATGCGGGTTGCCGGCGCGACACCGGGGGCGAGCACATGCACGAACGGCTCGGCGGCATAGCGGTGTTCGAGGATGCCGTGCAGCTCGGCGACGTCGCAGTTGGTCTCGACCACCATCGTGACCAGTTCGCCGCGGTTCATCGGTACAAGATGCGGCGTGAAACTCACCGTAACGGCCTGACCGGCACGCTGCGACAGTTCCTGTTCGATCTCGGGCATGTGGCGATGGCGACCGATCGCATAGGGGTGCACCGCCTCGGCGACTTCGGTGAACAGATTGGCTTCTTTTAGCGATCGCCCGGCTCCCGACACGCCCGACAGCGCGTTGATCGTGATGCGCTCGGCCCCGATGGCGCGCGCCTCGACCAGCGGCAGCAACCCGAGCAGTACCGCCGTTGGATAGCAGCCGGGGCAGGCAACGATCCGCGCCGTCGGCAGCGCCGCGCGCGCAAATTCGGTCAGCCCATATACCGCATGGTCCAGCAGCGCGGGGGCCGCATGCGCGCCGTCATACCATTCGGCATAGGTCGCCGCCTCGCGCAGCCGGAAATCCGCCGACAGGTCGATGATGCGCGGCCCGATCACCTCGGACAGCAGCGCCGCCGACGCCGCGTGCGGCAGGCAGCCGAACACCACGTCGATGCTGCCCCAGTCGATCTCGTCGGCCCGCGTCAGCATCGGCAGCGGCACATAGGCGAAATGCGGCCACACGCTCGCCATCGTCTGCCCCGCCTTGGCGTTCGCCGACAGCGCCGCAATCTCGATATTGGGGTGCGTCAACGCCAGCCGCACAAGGTCCGCGCCGGTATAGCCGGACGCCCCGAGGACGGCGATGCGGATGGGGCTGATCATGCGACACCGACTAGTCGATGCGGCGTCACCGTTCAAGAAACGCGTAATATCTTGCTGCTATGCGGCGTGCGGGCAGGGGAGCGCGCGCATGGGGTCGATAGTCACACTGGTGATCGTGGCGGTCATCGTCATGGCGGTGGCCAATGCGCTGCTGGACGGGGCAAAGCGCTCGCCGCGCGGCCGTGGTGGGGCGAGGATTGTTCGAAAGCCACTGATGACGGAAAGCGAACAGATATTCTGGCATGTGCTTCGCCACGCCGCTGCACCGCTGCACGTCGCGCCGCAGGTGGCGATGGGCGCGCTGATGCAGACGGTCGGCGCGGATCATTCGGCACGGACGTCGACGCGCAACCAGTACGACCGAAAGATTGTCGATTTCGTGCTGTTCGATGATGACGGCTTCGTCCACCTGCTCGTCGAGCTCGACGATTCGACGCACCGCGTGGAGCGCGACAGCGCCCGCGACGCGCGTACCGACGCGGCAGGCTACACGACGCTCCGTATCCGCAACCGCGAGGCGCGCAGCGTCGCCATGCTCGCCGGGCGGCTCGCCGCCGCGGTGCCGGGGGTCGGCTTCGCCGCCGCGCCGGCGGTAGCTCCGGCACTGCTCGCCAACGACCGTTAACCGAGGGTGTGACTACATGTAGTCACAGTCGGCATTCCATGGTACAGCTTGCGCAAAGGAGTATCCCCGATGCAGCTTTCGATCCGCGAAGCCAAGGCGCGCTTTGCCGAAGCCAGTGCGGCGGCGGCACGGGGCGAGCGCGTGACGATCACCAAATACGGACAGCCGTTCGTCGAACTGGTTGCCGCGACTCCGGTGTTTGAGACGTCGAGCTGGTTCGACAAAATGGAGCGCATTCAAAAGGAGTTGGGGCTCGACGGCGTGACGGTCGACTTGCCCGACAATTTCGATGATCCGGCATTCAGCCGCCAGGTTCTGGGCCTCGACGATTGAGGCTGCTGCTTGATACGCATTTCGTTTACTGGGCCGCGATCAGACTCGATCTCCTTTCGACAGCCGAAATCGACTTGATCGGTCAGGCGGAAGAGCGGGTGATTTCGGCGGTATCGTTTTGGGAACTCCGCCTCAAATGGGACCGGTTTCACCCGTCGGGTACACGCAAAGGTCCGGTGGATCCTGCCGACCTGCTTGATGCGGTGACGCGCGGATCGTTCACGCTATTGCCACTATCGTTGCTGCAAGCCGTGACGGTTCTCGCAACCCCGATCGAGCATCGTGACCCGTTCGACGAGTTGCTGCTCGCGCAGGCGCAGGCGGAGGGGTTGCGCCTGCTGACGCGCGACCGGGCGCTGCTGACGCATCCGCTGGCGCTCGGCGTTTAACCCAGCAACCGCGCCGCCACCACCGCGTGGTACGTCAGCACGCCCGAGCAGCCGGCGCGCTTGAAGGCGGTCAGCGTTTCGATTGCCGCCTTGTCACGGTCGAGTACGCCGGCCGCAACGGCGGCCTCGATCATCGCATATTCGCCCGACACCTGATAGGCGAACACCGGCACGTCGAAGCGGTCCTTCACGCGGCGGACGATGTCGAGATACGGCAGCCCGGGCTTGACCATCACCGAATCGGCTCCTTCGGCAAGGTCGAGCGCCACTTCGCGCAACGCCTCGTCGCTGTTGGCGTAATCCATCTGGTACGTTTTCTTGTCGCCCTTGAGATAGCCGCCTGACCCAACCGCGTCGCGGAACGGGCCATAGAAGGCGCTCGCATATTTCGCCGCATAGGCCATGATCTGCACGTCGTGGAAGCCGTCCGCCTCGAGCGCGGTTCGGATCGCGCCGACGCGGCCGTCCATCATGTCCGACGGCGCGATGATGTCCGCGCCCGCGCGCGCCTGGTTCAAGGCCTGACCGACGAGCACCTCGACCGAGGGGTCGTTGAGGATGCGGCCGTCGTCCGACAGCAGCCCGTCATGGCCGTGACTGGTATACGGATCGAGCGCGACATCGGTCAGCACGCCGATGTTCGCACCGCTCGCCTTGATCGCGGCAATCGCGCGGCACATCAGATTGTCGGGGTTGAGCGCTTCCTCGCCCTGCATCGAGCGCCGGTCGGGCTGCGTGTTCGGGAACAGCGCAAGGCACGGAATACCGAGCGCCGCTGCATCTTTCGCCGCCGCCGCGAGCAGATCGACCGACAGCCGGTCGACGCCGGGCATCGTCGGGATCGGCTGGCGCACGCCGGTCCCCTCGGTCACGAACAGCGGCCAGATCAGGTCGGCGGGCGTCAGCACATGCTCGGCGACCAGCGCGCGCGACCACGGTGCGACACGACTGCGACGAAGCCGAAGCGCGGGGTAGGGGGCGTGCGGGGCGTGGGTCATGGCCGACAGCGTTAGCGCCGGGCGCCGCCGCTGTCATCAGCGACATCACCCGGCGGGGGCGGTTTGTGCACTGCGTCGGATTTCATCTGGACACCAATGCTGCGACGATCGAACACTTGCGTCATGAACCGCTACGATCGCCGCACGACACTGCTTGCCGCCGCGCTGTCGGCGCTCGCCGGGTTCGTCGATGCGATCGGCTTTTTGACGATGGGCGGGTTTTTCGTGTCGTTCATGAGCGGCAACTCGACCCGGTTCGGCGTCGGGGTGGCACAGGGGTCGATCAATGCGGCGTTCGCGGGCGGGTTGATCGGGACCTTCGTGATCGGCGTCATCCTTGGGTCGATGACCGGCCATGCGGCGGGGCGGTTCCGGCGCGGCTGGGTGCTGACGCTGGTGGCCGGGCTGTTGCTGGTCGCCGCCGCAATCGCGCCGGTCGGCGAGGCGCGGGTCGCGACGATCATCCTGATGACGTTGGCGATGGGGGCGGAGAATGCCGCGTTCGAGGCGAACGGCGAGGTTCAGATCGGGCTGACCTACATGACCGGCACGCTGGTCAAGCTGGGGCAGCGGATCGCGGCGGCGCTGCGCGGCGGCGATCGTTACGCGTGGTGGCCGTATCTGTTATTGTGGGGCGCGCTGGCGGGCGGCGCGGCGAGCGGCGCGGCGGCCTATGGGCGGTTCGGGCTGGGCGCATTGTGGTTTGCGGCAGCGGGCGCAGCCGCGCTTGCCGTGGTCGGGTGGCGGATGCCGGGCGCGCGGACTCCGGCGCGGTAATCCCATCTGGACAATTCATTATGGCCATGCTAACCGTATCGACATGGTGAAGCCCGCGAACATAGCCTGTGTCGTTATTTCCGCGAGAAATGCCGCGCTTTGGTTTGGCGTCTTCGCGGGGGCCGGATCCGAAAACGCATGCGTACAATCGTGACCTTCATGAACTTCGCCCGGATCGGGCGGTTGCAGGCTGGAACAGATGAAACGCCGTGACACAAAAAAGCGTGACACGTCTCAGGCATAGTTGCCGGTAGCGGACGGCCCGGCTAGGGCTGCGGGCATGACCGCACCCATCCTGTTCTTCGATTCGGGCGTTGGCGGGCTGTCGGTACTGGCCCCCGTGCGCGCGGCACTGCCGGCGGCGAGCGTGGTCTATGTCGCTGATAATGCAGGCTTCCCCTATGGCACCAAGCCGGAGGCCGAGATTGCGGCGCGCGTGCCCGCGCTGCTCGGGCGGCTGGTCGAACGCTATCGGCCGCAGCTGGTGGTCATCGCCTGCAACACCGCCTCGACGATCGCACTCGCCGCCGTGCGCGCCGCGCTTGCACTGCCGGTGGTCGGGACCGTGCCCGCGATCAAGCCCGCAGCGGAGGCGAGCCTTACCCGCGCGATCGGCGTGCTCGGCACCCGCGCCACGGTGCGGCAGCCTTATGTCGATCATCTCGCGGCGGAATTTGCGAGCGATTGCCTTGTATTACGCCATGGATCGGCGCGGCTGGTCGAACTTGCGGAGGCGAAGCTGCGCGGCGTTGCGGCGGACAGCAGCGCCTATGCGACCGAACTCGACGGCCTGCTCGGGCAACCGGGCGGCGAGCGGATCGATGTCGTGGCGCTGGCGTGCACGCACTTTCCGCTGGTCGCAGCCGAGCTTGCCGCCGCCGCGCCGCGCCCGCTGACCTTGGTCGACGGCGGTGCGGGCATCGCGCGGCGGGTGTCGTACCTGCTTCGCGATGTGGCGTGGAGCACGGCCCCGCCGACCGGCACGGCGGTGTTCACCGCGCCGACGGCGGACGTTGACGCGCTGCGACCAGCGCTCCAAGGCTATGGCCTCGACCGCGTCGAGTATCTGTGAGGAGCCGCGCGTGCCGATGACCAACGCCGAACTGCTGCAGGCGATGAACACACGGATGCCGCCGACCTCGGCGCTGCTCGGCCGCAAGGTGCTGGCGATCGATCCGGAGGCCGGGACGGTGCGGATGAGCTTCGAGGGGCGGCGCGAATATTGCAACCCGATGGGCAACGTGCAGGGCGGGTTTATCGCCGCGATGCTCGATGACTGTGCCGCGATCGCCGCCATCGCCAAGTCGGGCCTGCGGATCGCCATACCGACGCTCGAGCTCAAGGTCAGCTATTTCGCCCCCGCGAAGGTCGGCACGTTATTTGCCGAAGGGCGGTGCCTGCGGCTCGGCCAGCGCGTTGCGTTCATGGAGGCTGACCTGCTCGACGGCGACGGCAAGCTGCTGGCGCGGATGACGACGACCGGGCTGCCGATACCGATTCCCGACAACGCGTTGATGGTGGAAACCTCATGACCGACCAAGTCCTGTTCGAACGCCGCGGCCGCGCGCTGGTCATCACGCTCAACCGCCCGGCGCAGTTGAACGCGCTCAACCGCGCGATGTGCATCGGCATCCAGCAGGCGCTGTACGACAGCCTCGGCGATGCCGGCGTCGCGCTGGTCATCATTCAGGGCGCGGGCGAGCGCGCGTTCTGCGCGGGCGGCGACGTGGTCGGCATGTATCACGCCGGGCGCGCCGGCAGCGACGAGTGGGAGGGCTTCTTCCATGACGAATACCGGATGAACCAGACCATCGCGGTGTACCCCGACCCCTATGTCGCGATCCTCGACGGGGTGACGATGGGCGGCGGCGTCGGCCTGTCGATCCACGGCCGCTACCGGATTGCCACCGAGCGCACGATGTTCGCGATGCCCGAAACCGGCATCGGGCTGATCCCCGATGTCGGCGGCACCTTTGCGCTGCCGCGGTTGCCGGGCGAGATCGGCACCTATGCGGCGCTGACCGGTGCGCGGTTGAACGGCGCGGACTGCCTGTATGCCGGCATCGCGACGCACTACATCGCATCCGAACGCCTGCCGCTGCTGATGGAGCTGCTCGCCGATGGCTCGGAGCCGGTCGAAACGGTGCTGGCGACGCTGCACACCGACCCCGGCGAGGCCCCGCTTGAGGCGCTGCGCGATGCGATCGACTTTCACTTCCTCCACGATACGGTCGAGGCGATCCAGGCGAGCCTCGCCGTCGGCGACGCGTGGGCGCTGGCGCAGCATGCCGCGATCGCGCGGATGTCGCCGACCTCGCTCAAGCTGTCGCTGCGCGCGCTGCGGATGGGCGCGAGCGTCGATATCGGATCGGCGCTGCAGACCGAATACCGGCTAGTTTGCGCGATTAAGCATGGGCATGATTTCTTCGAAGGCATCCGCGCGCAGCTGATCGACAAGGACAAGTCGCCGCAGTGGCAGCCCGCGACGCTCGGCGGCGTCGATGACGCGATGGTCGCTAGCTATTTCGTCGAACCCGCGAACGGCGATCTCGATTTCGACTAGCGCCTGCGGTCATTGCGCCGCCGCAAGCCGATTGCCGAATGGAGTGTCGACCGCTAGATGTGGTAGTATCCCGCCGTTTCCCAATCGAAGAGTGGCATGAACCAGGACGTTATCGCCATCGCTGCCGATCATGCCGGCTTTGCGCTCAAGGCGATGCTGGTGGACGACCTGCGCGCCGGTGGGCATGACGTCCTCGACCTTGGCACGGCGGACGGCGAGCGGTCGGTCGACTATCCCGATTTCGGGCGTGCCGTTGCCGACGCCATCGCCTCGGGCCGGGCGGCGCGCGGCATCGTCGTCTGCGGGTCGGGCATCGGCATTTCGATCGCCGCCAACCGCAACCCGGCGGTACGCGCGGCGCTGTGCACCAGCGGGCTGATGGCGCGGCTGGCGCGCATGCATAACGACGCCAACGTGCTCGCGCTCGGCAGCCGTATCATCGGCATCGAGGTGGCGCGCGACTGCCTTCACGAATTCATGACCACACCGTTTGCCGGCGGCCGCCATGCCGCACGCGTCGACAAATTGAGCCTGCAGGAAGCGTATCTATGAGCACCGCCCCCAATTACACCCATGCCGACGGCTTTTTCAGCGACAGCCTCGTGACCGGCGATCGCAGCGTCGCCGACGCCGTCGCGCGCGAACTGCATCGCCAGCAGAACCAGATCGAGCTGATCGCCAGCGAAAACATCGTCAGTCGCGCCGTGCTCGAGGCGCAGGGGTCGGTGTTCACCAACAAATATGCCGAAGGCTATCCCGGCAAGCGCTATTATCAGGGCTGCGGCCCATCCGATGCGGTCGAGACGCTGGCGATCGACCGCGCGAAGGCGCTGTTCGATTGCGCCTATGCCAATGTGCAGCCGCATTCGGGCGCGCAGGCGAACGGCGCGGTGATGCTCGCGCTGACCAAGCCCGGCGATACGATCCTCGGCATGAGCCTCGATGCCGGCGGCCACCTGACGCATGGTGCCGCGCCTGCCATGTCGGGCAAGTGGTTCAACGCGGTGCAATATGGCGTGCGGCGCGACGACCACCTGATCGATTTCGAGCAGGTCGAGCAGCTGGCGCACGAACACAAGCCGACGCTGCTGATCGCGGGCGGCTCGGCCTATCCGCGCATCATCGATTTTGCGCGCTTCCGGGCGATCGCCGATGCGGTCGGCGCGTATCTCCTCGTCGACATGGCGCATTTCTCCGGGCTGGTTGCCGCCGGGATCCACCCGAGCCCGCTGCCGCACGCGCATGTCGTGACCACGACCACGCACAAGACGCTGCGTGGCCCGCGCGGCGGGATGATCCTGTCGAATGACGAGGCGCTCGGCAAAAAGTTCAATTCGGCGGTGTTCCCTGGCCTGCAGGGCGGCCCGCTGATGCACGTCATCGCCGCCAAGGCGGTGGCATTCGGCGAGGCGCTGCGCCCCGAGTTCAAAACCTATGCGAAGGCGGTCGTCACCAATGCGCAGACGCTCGCCGCCAAGCTGGTCGAGCGCGGTTGCGATGTCGTCGCGGGCGGCACCGATACGCATCTCGCGCTGATCGACCTGACGCCAAAGGGCCTCACCGGCCGCGACGCCGACGAGGCGCTCGAGCGTGCCGGCATCACCTGCAACAAGAACGGCGTGCCGTTCGATCCGCTGCCGCCGACCAAGACCAGCGGCATCCGCGTCGGCTCGCCCGCCGGCACCACGCGCGGTTTCGGCGTGGTCGAGTTCGCCGCGATCGGCGACATGATCGCCGACGTGCTCGACGGTCTGGCGGCGAACGGTGCCGAGGGCAACAGCGCGGTCGAGGCGGCGGTCAACGTCCGGGTGCGCGCGTTGTGCCAGCGGTTCCCAATCTACCCCGATCTTTGATCGATGCGTTGCCCCTTTTGCGCGCATGACGACAGCCAGGTGAAGGACAGCCGTCCGACTGAGGACGGCAGTGCGATCCGGCGGCGACGCCAGTGCCCGGCATGCGGCGCGCGCTTCACGACGTTCGAGCGCATCCAGCTGCGCGAACTGATGGTCGTCAAAAAGTCGGGCAAACGCGAAGTGTTCGACCGCGACAAGCTGGCGCGTTCGATCGAGATCGCCTGCCGCAAGCGCCCGCTCGAGCCCGAGCGGATCGAGCGGCTGGTCACCGGCGTGGTGCGGCGGCTCGAATCGGGCGGCGAGAGCGAGATCGACGTCGGCCATATCGGCGAGATGGTGATGGAGGGCCTGCAGGCGCTCGACCCGGTCGCGTACATCCGCTTTGCCAGCGTCTACCGTGACTTCCGCGAGGCGCGTGATTTTGAAAAGTTCGTCGGCGGGCTGGTACCCGGCCACCACCCCGGCGATATCGACGAGTGACTGTCGCCACTTCGCCGCCGCCCGCCATCATCCTGATCCGCCCGCAACTGGGCGCGAACATCGGGGCGTGCGCACGGGCAATGCTCAACTTCGGCCTGACGGACCTGCGGCTGGTGTCGCCGCGCGACGGCTGGCCCAACCCCGATGCCGGGCCGAGCGCCAGCGGTGCCGATGACGTGCTGGCCAATGCGCAGCTGTTCGACAGCGTGGCGGGTGCCGTCGCCGACCTGCATTTCGTCTATGCCACGACCTTCCGCAGCCGTGCACTGACGCGGCCGGTGGTGACGCCGCCACAGGCTGCAGCCGAAATCCGGGCGCGCCCGTTGCCGAGCGGGCTGATGTTCGGCCCCGAGCGGTCGGGGCTCGAGACCGACGATCTGGCGGTTGCACATGCCGTGCTGACGGTGCCGGTAAACCCCGATTTCGGTTCGCTCAACCTTGGCCAGGCCGTGCTGCTTGCCAGTTACGAGTGGTTCAAGGCAGGCGACGATACGCCCGCGGCGGTCTTTGCCAATTATGCCGGCCCCGCCGCGCATGCCGATCTCGAACGGCTGATCGTTGCGGTCGAGGCCGAGCTGGAGACTGCCGAATATTTCAAGCGCGGTGTGGCGGCGACCAATGCGCGGCGGACGCTGCGCAATCTATTGACGCGTCCGGCATTCAGCGACGAAGAAGTGCGGACCTTGCGCGGGGTCTTCCGCACGCTGGCGCAGGGACGACGCAAACGTGGCGATGCCGTCGACTGACGACCTGGGTCTGACCCGGACGCCGCCGCCGTGCGCAGACAATTGACAAAATGTACCGGATAGGATATACCGCTGCCTATGCGATATATTCTGTCAGCAGCGACCAAGAGTGCGACCGCCGCCGATTACTCGGCCGGCGTAGCCAAATTACCAACACCGGCAGCGGTTGCGCCCCGACGTGTCGTTAACTTCATCAACTTTGCATGGCTCACGCCATCTCCCGGAGCTCCGGGAAATGGCGTTATGAGCGCAATCGTCGTCAGGTTGACCGAATCGTCAGGCGACCTGCGCTTCGATTTCGGTTTCGGGATCGCGCAGCGCATAGCCGCGGCCCCAGACCGTTTCGATGCACACCGAAGCGCCGTCGCCCGCCGTTGCCAGCTTCTTGCGGAGCTTGCAGACAAAAACGTCGATGATCTTGAGTTCAGGCTCGTCGCGCCCGCCGTAAAGATGCGTCAGGAACATTTCCTTGGTCAGCGTCATCCCCTTGCGCAGCGACAGCAACTCGAGGATCGCATATTCCTTGCCGGTCAGCGGGACGCGGTGGTCGTTGACCGATACCGTGCGCGCCGCAAGATCGATCGCCATGGTGCCAGTGCGAATGATCGATTCGGCATGGCCCTTCGACCGGCGCACGAGCGCATGCAGCCGCGCGACGAGCTCGTCGCGCTGGAACGGCTTGGTGACATAGTCGTCGGCACCAAAGCCGAAGCCGCTGACTTTCGTTGCAACTTCGCTTTCGCCCGACAGGATCATCACCGGCGTGGCAACGCGCGCGAGGCGCAGGCGGCGCAGCACTTCGTAACCGTGCAGGTCGGGAAGGTTGAGGTCGAGCAGGATCGCATCATAGTCATAGACCCGCGCCAGCTCGATGGCGGCTTCGCCTTCGGCGACCGTTTCATGCTCGACGCCGATGCTGTTAAGCATCAACGCCAGTGATCTCGCCATCAGCCGATCGTCTTCGATCAAGAGCACCCGCATCGCTTTTCCTACCTTCGATCGTCCTCAACAGGCGCTCCCCCTGAACGCCGTTAATAATCGTGAACAGCGTTTTTGGGGCGAGGTAAAGCGATTTGCGACGAAATGTGACTATTGTTGTCGGCGGGACACAGTTTTTTACCGAAGCGCCTCAAAAATCGGCCGATACACCTGCACCCGCGTCACGCGCAGGCCGGGCAGGCCGGCGCAATCGAGTGCGCGCTCCCACAGGCTGAACTCCTCGTCGCTGATCCGGTACCGGCATAGCGCATCGGAACGGGTCAGCAGCCCGCCGCGAACCGCTGAGAGCACCTCGGCCTTGCGGCGGGCGACCCAGCGAAACGTGCCGGCTGGCGGCAGCTGGTCGAGGGTCAGCATCGCGCCGGTCGGACCCACGACAGCCTGTTGATTTGGAAGGATTGCACTGCCCATGTTCACCGCTTTCTATGCTGCCGTCAGATACGGGGAAGTACGGCGCGGTGATGCAGCGCTTGCGCCATTTTGGCGCTTATCGCTTGACCATGCCGGGCGCATCGCCAAGTGGGGATGATGACCGAAGACTTGCCCTGCCTGCCGCCGCCCGGAACGCGCGTCGTCGTCGCCATGTCGGGCGGCGTCGATTCCTCGGTCGTCGCCGCGCTGTGCGTCGAAGCGGGCTGCGAAACGATTGGCGTGACGCTGCAACTATACGACCACGGCGCTGCAGTCCAGAAGCCGGGCAGCTGCTGCGCGGGTGCCGACATCGCCGACGCACGCCGCGTCGCGGCACAGCTCGGCATCGCGCATTATGTGCTCGACTATGAAAGCCGCTTCCGCACCGGGGTCATCGACAAGTTCGCCGACGAATATGCCGCGGGGCGGACGCCGGTGCCGTGCAGCCTGTGCAACCAGGGGGTCAAATTCGTCGACCTGGTCGCGTTT
>Ga0209724_1000846_pt1 | contig 28917 bp, 20 predicted proteins | sample grotaG_FD_184143 | JGI IMG/M metagenome (GOLD analysis project Ga0209724, IMG submission 184143) | Glacier valley bacterial and archeal communities from Borup Fiord, Nunavut, Canada, to study Microbial Dark Matter (Phase II) -... | ecosystem: Environmental > Aquatic > Freshwater > Ice > Glacier ...
GCTCGTCGTGAAGGCGTAAAAACGAGCTCAAGTGGCTTTATTCGCACGATTATCTGGGTTTCAGCGGTGGTCTTCGGCGGGGCTCTCGCTGCACTCTGGCGTGGCGATGCAATCGGCCTCATGTAGCTCTCATCTATAGTCCGTCATGGTTCGGCCCAAGAGATGCGCGCGCTTGTTGTCGAAGATTACACGCCGGTTCGAACGGCAGTTCGAGATGGTCTCGCGGAGAACGGCTACGCCGTCGATGTCGCCAGCAATGGCGAGGACGGGCTGTGGCTTGCTGAGCAAAATCCGTACGACGTGGTCGTGCTCGACGTGATGCTGCCGCAGCTCGATGGCCTCGAGGTCCTGCGTCGGCTGCGCGCGAAGGGCTCCAAGGTCGCGGTGCTCCTGCTCACCGCACGCGATACGGTCGAGGATCGCGTGACCGGGCTCGATAGTGGCGCGGATGATTATCTCGTCAAGCCGTTCGCGTTCACCGAGCTGCTCGCGCGCGTGCGTACGCTCGTGCGGCGCCGCTACGACGTCAAGGATCCGTTGCTGCGTGTCGACGACCTCGAGATCGATACGGTCAAACGCCGGGTCCGGCGCGGCGAGAGCTCGATCGCCCTGTCGCCTCGCGAGTACGCGCTACTCGAGTACTTCGCGATGCGCGCGGGTCAGCTCGTCACGCGCACCGATATCTGGGAGCACGTCTACGATTTTCGCTCCGACGCGCAATCTAATGTCGTCGATGTCTACGTCAGCTACCTGCGCAAGAAGCTCGGCCAGCCCGCGCTGATCCATACCCGCCGTGGCCACGGATACGTGCTCGGTGGTGATCCGTGAGCTCGATCCGAACACGTCTCGTCGTCGGGACGATGTTCGCCGTGATCTCCGTGTTTGCGCCGGTCGGGCTGGTGGTGACACGGATGACCGGCAACTCATTGCACGCCGAATTCGACGATGCGCTGATGATTCATGCCCAGGCACTCGCCGCTCAGATCGACCAGTACGGGGGCCGGCTGACCAGCGAGATCGATCCCAAGTCGATCGAAGCGAACGAAGCGTTCGAGATCTGGGGCAATGGCGTGGTGCTCGCGCGATCGGGCTCGCTGGGCCAGCGCGATCTCGTGGCCGCGAAGACCAATCACGAGATGAGCTCGATCACGCTCGGTACCGAGCCAGCGAGGCAGATCACGCTGCGCACGACCGCGCGGGTCGAAGACGCGCACGAAGAAGGCTCCGCCGGGCCAGACGCGAATCCGAGCGGGGCGCCGATCACCGTGGTGTTCGCGCGCACCACGACCGCGGTCGATGCGACCTCGACCAAGATCGCGAGGGTGATGATCGGCGTCGGCCTCGCAGGCTGCGTGGTCTGCCTCGTGCTGTTGCTCCTGGTGGTTCACGTCGGCCTCCGGCCGAACCGCGACCTCGCGTCCACGATCGCCGGGATTCGTGAAGCCGATCTCTCGGCGCGTGTCGCCAAGGCGACGACCGCGACCGAGCTCGCGCCGATCGCCGAGCGGCTCGACGAGATGCTCGGTCGCCTCGCCGCCGCGTTCACGCGCGAGCGAGAGCTCACCGCCGAGGTCGCGCACGAGCTGCGCACGCCGCTCGCCGGGTTGCGTGCCACCATCGAGCTCGCGCTCGATCGCGAGAGGCCGGCAGAGCGCTATCGCGCCGCGCTCGAGCAATCGCTCTCGATCACGCATCAGACCTCGCGCGTGGTCGAGTCCCTGCTCTCGCTCGCGCGTCTCGATGCAGGTCAGGCCTCGCTCGATGCCACGCCGATCGATGTCGATCAGCTCGTGCGCGATGCCGTCGCGACGATCCACAGCCGCGCGGTCGAGCGCGGGATTCAGATCGTGACGGAGCTCGACGCGGTCACGCTGACCACCGATCACGACAAGCTGCGCATCGTCGTCACGAACCTGCTGGATAATGCCGTGACGTACGCCGGTGCCGGAGGCGAGCTGCGGATCACGCTGATCGGCGGCGTGTTGCGAGTAATGAACACCGGCTGCACGCTGACGCCCGAGCAAGCGGCGCACGTGTTCGATCGGTTCTGGCGCCGCGATACCTCGCGCGATCAGGCGGCGGGCCATGTCGGCATCGGGCTCGCGCTGTGCAAGAAGCTCGTCGAGTTGCTGGATGGCAAGATCGACGTGACCGTCCGAGATGGGCGCTTCACCGCGACGGTGATGTTGCCGTGATCCGGGCGGTGGTCATCGTGCTGCTCGCCACCGGCGCCGCGGATGCGGAAGATGTCTCGTTGGCGACCGTCACCGCTGCGGTCGAGCGTGCGCCGGCGGCGCGAGCGAGCGTGCTCGATGTCCGCGCAGCGGACGCGCGGACCGATGCGGTCGGTGCGTGGGTTCCGACGGTCCTGCATGTCGGCACGAACCGGCTGACGGCACATCTGGTCGCGGGCGTGACCCTGCCGCTCCCGATCCTCGGCACGCTTGGCGCTGCACGTGAGGAAGCGGCCGCGCTGGCCATCGTCACGCGGGATGAAGCGATCGTCGCGCGGCGCGATCTGCGAGCACGTGCGATCGTCGCGTGGCTCGAGCTGGCGCGTGCAGATACGGAGGTCGTGACCCGGACCGAGGCGGAGATCCAGGCGGCCGAGCTCGAACGCATCGCGCAAGGCCGGTTCGATGCGGGCGCCGGCGGCGAGGTCGATGTGACCTCGGCGCATGCCGCGCGTGCGCGCGCCGATGTCGCGGTCGCGGTCGCAAAGCGCGAGACCCGAGCACGTGCCGCGGAGCTGGCGGGCCTGCTCGGATGGGATCCCACGATCGAGCGCCACGCGACGGGCGCGGTACCGGGTGGCGCCTCGGATCTCGTGCAGCTGCGCGTGTTGCTTGCGCACCACCCCGAGCGCGCCGCGGCGCTCGCTCGGATCACCGCGCACGAGGCCACGGAACATCGCCTCGAGGTCGCGCGCCGCCCGGGCCTGGCGTTCGAGCTCACCGGCTCGTACGACGACCCGACCCAGTTTGGTGCAACCCCACTCGATCGCAGCGACGTGTTCGCAGGGCTCGCGTTCGAGCTGCCGCTGTTCGGTCACCTCGGCGATCAACTGCGCGCGGCGCACGCCGAGACCGATGCAGCGAAGCTCCGGCTCAATGGTGTCGATGCCGAGCTCGCGGCGGGCCTCGTCGCCGCGTACCAGCGCTGGCAGGCCGGGACCGAACGCGTGACCGCGCTCGAAAAAGATGTCATGCCCGCGCAGCAGCGCGCGACCCAGCTCGCCCAACAAGCGTATCGCGAAGGCGCGCGTGATCTCTCGACCGCGCTCCTGGCGACCCGCGATCAACAAGCGGTCGCGGCCGAGCTCGCGAACGCACGGATCGAGAGCGGGCTAGCGTGGCAAGCCGTGACTTTCTCAGCAGGTGCCGATGAGCCGTAGCTCGATCACCCTCGTCGTCATGATCGTCATGCTGGTCGTCGGTGCGTGCGGCAAACCCGCCGCGCCCGAAGCGGATCAGCCAACCCCCGCAAACGTCACGTGCCACGCGGTCGCGACCGCCCAGGTCGACGAGACGATCGAGGTCAGCGGTGTGATCGCGCCTCCACCGAAGCTAGATGCCGTGATCAGCGCGCCGAGCGCGGGACGCGTCGCTTCGGTGGCGGTCGAGGAGGGCGATCACGTCGCGGCCGGCGCCTTGCTCGCCGTGATCGAAGATCCATCGCTACCGGCTGGAAGCGTCGAAGCGCGTGCCGGGGTGACGAGTGCGCAGGCGACGAAACAAGCAGCCGATCAAGAGCTCGCGCGCCAGACCCGCCTCGTCGAGAGTGGCATCGGTGCGCGGCGCGATCTCGAGGATGCCAAGGCGAAGGCTGCCGCTGCCGCCGCCGAGCTCGATGCGGCTGGCGCACGCGATCATCTCGCGTCCCAACGTCTCGCTCGCCGCGAGCTGCGCGCCCCATTCTCGGGTGTGGTGCTCCATATCTACAAGCGCGCCGGCGAGAGTGTCGATGGCACGACCTCGACCCCGGTCGCCGAGGTCGCCGACCTCGGTGTCCTCGAAGTTCGTGCACAGGTCGCACCGCAGACGCTGGTCCAGCTCCACGACGGGCTCGCCGCGACGGTCCACGCGATCAGCGGCGAGGAGGTGCCCGCGACCGTCGCGCGGGTCGCCCCGGCGGTCGATCCGGTGACGCTGCTCGGTAGCGTGCGCGTCCAGCTCGAACCGACAAAGGTCGTGCTTCCGGTCGGTAGTGCTGCGACCGCACGGATCGTGATCGCGAAGCGTTCGGGCTTGGTCGTGCCGACCACCGCGCTGCGGCGCTCCGCGATCGGCAGCGACGAGCTCGTCGTGTGCGACAAGGGCGTCGCACGGATCCACGCGGTGACGCTCGGTCAACGTGGCGACGCGACGACCGAGGTCACGAAGGGCCTCGCTGCGGGTGATCAGATCGTGGTCGATCACGTGCTCGGCATCGAGGATGGCACGCCGCTCGTGACCGAAGATGCCAAGCCGGCGAAGGCCGCTGCAGTGGAGAAGGAACCGTGAGCTCGAGCTCGATCGTCCGGTGGTTGCGCAGCAATCCCGCGGTCGTGTGGCTCGCACTGATCGCCCTGTCGATCGCCGGCGCACGCGCGATCACCGTGCTCCCGAGTGGCATCTATCCCGAGATGACGTTCCCGCGCGTCGTCGTCGTCGCGCATGCCGGCCAGCTCGCACCTGATCTCGTCGAAGCGCAGGTCACGCGACCGCTCGAGGATGCACTCGCGGTCGTCCCGGGCGTGCGCCACGTGCGTGCGAAGACGATCCGCGGCGCGGTCGAGCTCGCGCTGCAGCTCACCGATGAGACCGATCCTCTCGCCGCCCAATTTGCGTGTCGTGCCGCGATCGATCACGTCGAGCTGCCGCGCGGCACGACCACGCGAGTCGAGCGCGTCCTGCCGACCGCGGTACCGGTGGTAACGTTCAACCTCGCAGCGTCGGCACGCGAGGGAAGCACGGTCGACCCGCGGACGTTGCGCGATCTCGCGGAACGCGTCGTCCGCCCCGCGTTCGTGCGCGTCGCTGGCGTCGGTGGGGTCGAGATCGCCGGCGGGCGCGTTCGCGAGGTCGAGCTCCTCGTCGATCCGGTGCGGCTCGCCGCGCTGCACGTCACGCCGTCGCAACTCGCGGCGAAGCTCCAAGCCGCGGATGTGCGGGTCGCCGCGGGGCACGTGTTCGACGAGCACCAGACGCTCCCACTCGTCCTCGATGCGCAAGCTCCCGACCTCGCTGCGCTGCGGCGCATTCCCGTGGCGACCGGACCGACCGGGCCGGTCACGCTCGTCACGATCGCCGAGGTCAGCGAGGGCGCGGCCGATCCCGACGTCATCGTGCGAGGCCCGACCGGCGAAGCGGTCTCGATCTCGGTCGCGCGGATTCCGGGCGCTAGTACGCCGGCGGTCGTTGCGGGCATCGAGGCACAGGTCGCGCTGTTACGCGCGAACCACGCGCTGCCACCGGATGTCGCGCTCACCGCGGTCTACGATCAAGCCGCCCTCGTCACGGAATCTCTCGCGAGCGTGCGCGATGCGATCCTCATCGGTGTCGCGCTCGCGCTGCTCGTGATCGGCATCGCGCTGCGCGATCTGCGCGCCGGCTTTGTCGCTGCGCTGCCCGTACCGATCACCCTGCTCGGCACGTTCGCGATCATGCGGGTGTTCCACATGACACTCGACCTGATGTCGCTCGGTGGCCTCGCCATCTCGATCGGCCTTGTCGTCGACGACGCCATCGTCGTGACCGAAGGTATCGTCGCTCGGCTCGAGACCGGCATCTCTCGCGACGAGGCCATCAGCCTCGGCTACGCCGACATGTTCGCGGCGGTGCTCGGCACCACGGTCACGACCGTCGTCGTATTCGCCCCGCTCGCCTTGCTCTCCGGAATGACCGGCAAGTTCCTCGGCGCGTTTGCGTTCACGCTCGCGATCGCGGTCGTCCTGTCGTTGCTGGTCGCCCTCACGATCATCCCGATCCTCGCGAAGCTCTTGAAACCCTCGAAGCCGCGTGCCGCGGGCCGCGACCGGTCGAGCGCCGTGATCGGCTGGCTCGTCCATCATCGCGTCGTCTCGGTCGTGGTGATCGTGGTGCTCCTCGCAGCCGGTGTGGTCGCGAGCCGCGGTCTCGCCACGGGCTTTCTTCCCGCGATGGACGAAGGTGCGTTCGTCGTCGATTTCTTCATGCCTTCCGGCACCTCGCTCGAGGAGACCGATCAGATCGCGCTTCGGCTCGACACCGAGCTCGCCAAGATCCCCGAAGTCGTCTCGTTCACGCGCCGGACCGGCACGGAGCTCGGCCCGGTCACGGCCACGCAGCAGAGCCGTGGCGACATCATGGTGCGCCTCGTCGATGCTCGTCATCGCGACAAGATCGAGGCAGTCATCGATCGCACGCGCGACGCGCTCGCGGCCGCGGTCCCCGAGGCGCGCCTCGAATACGTCCAGGTTCTCCAGGACGTGCTCGCCGACCTCGCCGGCAACCCCGCTCCGATCGAGATCCGCGTGCTCGGCGACGATCCGGTCGCGCTCGACACGTGGGCCGAGACCGCGGGGGAGCGCCTCGCCAAACGCCCCGAGCTCGTCGACGTCTTCGATGGCCGCGAAGGCCAGATTCCGATCCTGCGCTGCACCGTCGATCCGCAGCAGCTCGCGCGGCTCGGTCTCGACGCGCAGACCGTCGGCGACGATCTCGACATTGCCGTCGAGGGCCGCCAGGTCAGCGAGATCTTTCGCCCCGAGCGCGTGATCGGAGTTCGCCTCCGCTACCCCGATGCGATCCGCTATTCCGCGATAGCGCTCGCCAACAGCCAGATCGCGTACGGTCCGCACTCGCTGCCTCTCGCTCAGGTCGTCACGTTCAAGCGCCCGCTCTCTCCCGCAGTGCTCCGCCGCGATGGCCTGCGTTCCGCGCTCGTGATGACCGCCGCAACACCGAACGGCGACCTCGGCGCCGGCGAGGCCGCGGTACGCGATGCGGTCAAAGACCTCCCGCTCCCTCGCGGTGCTCAGCTCGAGATCGGTGGTCAGGCCGAATCTAGCGCCGCCGCTCGCAAGGAGCTGATCGGGGTCGCCCTGGCCGCGGTCGCGCTCGTGCTGCTGGTGCTCGTGATCCAGCTCCGCTCGCTGCGCTTCGCACTCGTGGTCCTCGTCGGTGCGCCACTCTCCACCGCGGGCGGCCTCGTCGCGCTCGCGATCACCCACACGCCGCTCGATCTCTCGTCGATGACCGGCCTGATCCTGCTCGTCGGTCTCGTCGTCAAGAACGGCATCCTGCTGCTCGAGCGTGTCCACGAGGAGCTTGCCGAGGGCATCGCGCTCGATGTCGCCCTCATCCACGCGGCGCGTCGTCGCCTCCGCCCGATCCTCATGACCACCGCTGCCACGCTCGCGGGCCTCGCGCCGCTCGCGATCGGCATCGGTGCGGGCTCTGCACTGCAACGTCCACTCGCGATCGCCGTGATCGGTGGTCTCGTCCTCGCGACGCTCGTCACGCTCGTCGTGATGCCGGGCCTCGCGGCGCTGGTCCAGCGCATGCGCCCACCCGAGAGGTCATCTCCCCAGCTAGCTGGCTAGCGTCAGATCGCTTGCGCGGTCATCGGCAACGCGAAGAGCTCCTGCATCATACCGACGTTCCCCGCGTTCGCCGGATCGCAGGGCAGGGCGCCGACACCGGTGATCGCTTCGACCGTCTTGAGATACGAGCTGGTGTCGAAGTCCGCCGTCGACTTCATGCCCTTCTTCACGTTTGGCGAGATCGCGATGAACGGAGGATCGTCGGTCGCGGGATAGCCGCCACCTTCGTCCCACAAGAGGAACAGCACGCCGCCGCTCTGGTAGGCCTCGCTCGCGAGGATCTTCGGAATTTCGTGCGCGAGCCACGCATCGCCCTGGGCGATCGAACCATCGTGCATGTCGTTGTCGAGGTTCGGTGTGATGAACGCGTACTTCGGAACGGTCCCGTTCTCGAGGTCCTTGTCGAGCTGCGAGTAATCGACGACGTTGGCGATGCAGCGCTGCGACGGCTGGAACTGCGTGCCATCCCAGCCGTTCACGTCGTTGAAAAACACGAACGGGTTGTGCTTCGCGGCGTAGCGACCGTGGGATTTGAGGCCACACGGATCGCCCATCGATTCTTGATACGCGTGCCAGGTCAAGCCGCTCATCTCGAGCTGATCGGCGAGGTGCGACGTCGAGTCGAGGTGATGCGAGATCGGGTCGTCATCGTCGAGAACTCCGAAGTTCTCGCCGGAGACCATCCAGATATAGTTCGCCTCGCTCGGGTGCACGAACGAGTCGTGGTAACCCAACGCGATCGCATTGTCGTTCGCGAGCTGGTTGATGTAGGGAGCCCCGACGTTTCCTACGATATCTCCCTGGCTCTTGTTCTCCATCACGATCGTGAACACCGTGCCGTCCCACCCGTTCGGGGAGAGCGCGACTGCCGGCTCGAGTGGCCGGCACTTTGCAGTGGTGTTTCCCGACGTGTTCGGGCTGCACGCGGCGCCTACCGCGAGCAGTCCCACCGCGATGATCTTCATTGCAACCAGGATGATGCGTTCGTCCTGGGTGGCAAGGATCAATCGTGCGCTGGCGCCATGGGAAAAAGTCAGAGTGCGCACGGTGCAACTCGAACGGCCCGAGCGTGTCGCCTATGCCTTCACCTTGGCGTTCGTCGGATCGAACATGGGTCGTAGTGAACAGACGATGGCCACGCGACGATCCGCGATCTCGACATCCCACGAACCGCTAGCCAGAAAAGCGGAATCGATCGCGGTGGCGGCGCTGATCATCGCGAGCCCGACGGCACCGCCGAGAGAGTGACCATACGAAGCCGCGCGCACGTAGCCGAGCGCGATGCCATCGCGGCGGATCACCTCGGCGTGGAAGAGCAACACATCGGGATCCTTGACCAAGACCTGGACGAGCTTCTTTTTCAGCGGCCCCGCTGCTTTTTGTGCGAGGACCGCCGCCTTGCCGACGAAGTCGGGCTTGTTTAGATCGACCGCGAACCCGAGCCCGGCCTCGAGCACCGTGTCGGTGTTGTCGATGTCGTGACCGTAATCGCGGTACGCCTTCTCCATCCTGCAGCTCGCGAGCGTCTTGAGGCCCGCGTGGACGAGCCCGATCGGCTCGCCCGCAGCGACGATCCGATCGTAGACATCGAGGGCCTGCTCGGTCGGGATGTAGAGCTCGTAGCCGAGCTCGCCGAGATAGGTCACGCGCAGCACGAGCACGCGCGCGAACCCGAGATCGATCTCGCGCGCGCAGCGAAACGGAAACGCTTCGTTCGACATGTCGGTCGTGGTCAAGAGCCGCATCAGCTCGCGCGAGCGCGGACCCTGGATGTTGAGCTGCGCGTACGCGCCGGTCATGTCCGCGACGAACGCGTGCTGATCCCCGATCGCGCGCTTCATCATCGTCTCGACGTGACGATGCGCGGTGTCACTCGCGACCACCCAGTAGCGGTCTTCGGCGAGCTTTGTCACCGTGAGGTCTGCTTGCAGCTTGCCGTGATGATCGAGCCATTGCGTATACGTCAGCGTGCCCGCCGCGCCGTCGACGTGGTTCGCCGAGATGTGCTCGAGCATCGCGCCCGCCTCACGTCCCTCGACGAGAAACTTCGCCATGAACGACATGTCCATCACGATCACGCCTTCGCGAGCCGCGCGATGCTCGGTCGCCCACTGCGCGAACCAGCTCGGCTTGCCAAACGTCAGCTCGGGCGCCGGCGTCTTGCCGATGCCGGCGTAGTAGTCCGCGCCTTCCCAGCCGCTGACATCGCGGAAGTACGCACCGCGCGCCGCGAGCCGAGCGTGGAACGGCGACTTCTTCGCACCGCGCGCGGTCTGCGCCGTGCGGGTGGGATAGTGGCACTGATAGACCATGCCGAGCGACTCGACCGTGCGCAGGCGGCGGTACTCGGGATTCATTTGATACGGCTGCAGCCGATCGATGTTCATCCCCGTGATATCAACATCGGGGCTCCCGGTCAGCACCCAGTGCGCGAGCACGCGCCCGAGCCCCCCGCCGGTGAGGATGCCGATCGAGTTGAGCCCCGCGGCGACAAAGTAGTTCTTGACCTCCGGCGCTTCACCGACGATCGGCGCGAGATCCGGGGTGAACGATTCGGGTCCACAGAAGAATTTTTTCACGCCGACGTTGCTCGAGATCGGAACGCGCGCCATTGCCTTCTCGAGGTACGGCCCCATGCGATCCCAATCGGGCTGGATCTCGCCAAACGAGAAATCGTTCGGGATCCCGTGCACGTTCCACGGCGCGCAGATCGGTTCGAACATGCCGATCATCAGGCCACCGACCTCCTCGCGAAAGTAGCCGTGCGAGCCCGGGTCCTCGAGCACGGGCCAATCAGAGCGCAGCTCCGGGATGCGCTCGGTGATCAAGTAGTAGTGCTCCGCCGCTTGGTTCGGGATCGCGACGCCGTTCATCGCTCCGAGCTGGCGCGCCCACATGCCAGCGCAGTTGACGACGACGTCGCACGCGATATCGCCCTCGGTAGTACGCACGCCGGCGACCTGGCCGCGCTTGACGATCACGCCGAGCGCGGGCGTGTCTTCGAGTAGCTTCGCGCCGAGCTGGCGTGCCCCCTTCGCGAGCGCCATCGTCGCTCCGACCGGATCCGCGCGGCCGTCTTCCTTGACGTAGAACCCCGCGAGCAGGTCGTCCGTCTTCGCGAGCGGGAACAGATCGCCGACTTGTTTGGGCGAAATCTCGTGGACATCGATTCCGCAGTACCGGTTGAATGCGGAAACCCGTCGATATTCCTCGAGCCGATCGCGATCCGAGGCAACTTCGATGAAGCCGACCGGCTTCCATCCCGTGTTCTGGCCGGTCTCGGCTTCGAGCCGCGCATACAAGTCGCGCGTGTACTTGCGCAGCTCGGTCGAGGTCTCGGACGTCGAGCCGAACGTGACCATCAATCCGGCGGCGTGCCACGTGGTGCCGGAGGTCAGCTTGTCGCGCTCGAGCAACACCACATCGGTGCAGCCCATGTGAGCGAGGTGGTACGCGACGGAACAACCGATGATGCCGCCGCCGATGACAACGACGCGAGCCTGAGAAGGGATCAACCGAGTACTCCTGGAATGTGCTCGGGCCTGATCAACAGGCCCTCGACAGAATCGACCGTCACCACTTCACCCACGCACGTGCTCGGCGTCGCGACCAAGCGGCGCGCGTCGACCGGCTCTGGCTTGCCACCGCACGCGATGCCGACCGACAGCGTGCCATTCGTGAACCAGTATAACGTCGCCGAGATGCTGTTGCTCGAGTTGAACCCGAGGCCCACGGCGAGATCGATCCATGTTGGCGCCCGCTTGGCTGGCTCTACAGGACGCTTGGCGAGCATCGTCCAGCTCGGGTCCAGGATCACCGGGAACCGCAGCCCGGGTGCGCGCAGCGCGACGTTGTTTACCGCGAGCGTGGGCACCGGCAAGCGCACGGTCCAGGTCGTGCCCTTGCCACGTGCGGTCGTCGCCGCGATCGCGCCGCCGAGATCGACCGCACTCGCGCGTACCGCATCGAGCCCGACGCCACGGCCCGAGACATCGCTCGCTTCGCTGCGCGTCGAGAACCCGGGGTGCGAGAGTAGATCGACCAGCTGGTGCTGATCGAGAGGCGCGCTCTTGTGCACGAGTTGCAGCTCGATCGCGCGCGCGCGCACGCGTTCGAAATCGATCCCTCCGCCATCATCCTCGACCTCGAGTACGTACGCGCCTTCGCGCTCGCGACCGCGCACGATGATCTTGCCTGCGGCTGATTTCCCCGCCGCGGTGCGCACCGCGGGCCGCTCGAGGCCGTGATCGATCGCGTTGCGCACCAGATGCAGCACCGAAATCTCGAGCGTGTTGAGCACTTCACTCGTGACCTCGGCGGTGGCGATCTCGAAGGTGACGTCGACTTCTTTACCGAGATCGCGTGCCAGTGCGCCGACGCTGGGCTTGTACTTTGCGAGCTGTGCCGCGGTGAGGATCGCGCGCTGGATTCCGACGTAGCCGCGCAGCAAATGCCACGACACACGCAGCCGATCGCGGCGCGGTCCAGTCGAGGTCGCGTATTCGATGAACGCATCGACGGCTGCGGATCCGAGCTGGCCGCGCAACAGGGTCGTGATCCGCGCGGCACTCGTGGTCCGAAGCATCGGTGGCACGCTGCTTGGCCGACCACGGCCGGTGCGCTCGTGGCGCTGCAGGACCGTGCCGAGGTGCTCCAGAAATCGCGGCACGTTCTGCCGATCGGGTCTGCGGATCAAGGCGGCGATGAACCGCAACGCCATCGTGACCGAGAGATCGAGCTCGTCGTCGAACGCGTAGCCGCGCGCGCGTGCGATGTCGATCAGATCTTCGAGCTGGTGACAGACCTTGTTCACATCGAGCATGCCCACCATGCGCGACTCGCCTTTGAGCGTGTGAATCTCGCGCTGGATCGTGAGCGATGCTTCTTCGGCGAGGCTCGTCCGCACGTGCATCCACGACATCTCGATCTCGGCGATCCGGACGAGCGCCATCGCGCGAAACTGCTGGACGATCTTGTCCGGCAGCTCCACTAGCCCTCCACCGTCACGAACGCGGGATCGAAGCACGACAGCGCGGGCAGCGTCGTGCGCTGCCACCCGATCGAAGGATTCGACTTGACGACGATCGCGTAACGGTCCGGCACATCTTCGAGCTTCTCGAGCCACGTGACGAGCTCGCCCACGCAGCTCGTACCGAGATGATCGAGATCGCGCATGTCGATCACGAGCCGTTGCGCCTGCTTCGCGGAGAGCTCGCCATGGAGCTCGCCGAACAGCTCCGCGAGGCGCGGTGCGGTCGCGTTGTCGGCGCTGCCGATCAACTTGAGCACGCGCGTGCGCTCGTCGTACTCCGCGACAAAGTCGGGATCATCGACAGCAGGCACCCGCAACCTCACGCTCATGAGACCGCGAGTATAGACATCACCGTCGCGTGGCGGGTCCACTCGCCGTGGAGATCCGCGCCGGCAACTCGAGTTGCCGGCGGAACCACCTGAAGATTCGCGCCATGTGCAGCGACTTTGTGAGGCCGGATACCAGGTCAACCTCCACGGGCCTCACGCGGCCATGGCACCGATGGTGCTGACTCTGCGGTTCAACCCCGAGGAGGATCCTTGAACAGAAAGTTGCTACTCGCGTGTGGTGCGATCGGGTTTGTCGCGTCGTGTACCACGCTTGACGACGACGCCCCGGAAGGTGAGCTGACGGTGTCTGCAGACGACACCGCCGCCGACACGGCGGTCGATCAAGCCGTCATCGATGACAAAGCTGACAGCGGATTGTCATACCTCGCGGTCGCGAAGGTCGCGCAAGACGCGGGCGTCCCGTGCTCGTACGATCGGCTCGCAACCGCGGTCGCGATCGCGAAGGCCGAGTCGGGCTTCAAGTCGACCGCGACGAACACGCTCGGCAATGCACACGGCATCGATCGCGGCCTGTGGCAGGTCAACAGCTACTGGCACCCCGAGGTCTCGGTCGCCTGTGCGTTCAGCCCGAGCTGTAATGCGCGCGCGATGTACCGGATCAGCTCGCACGGCGAGAAGTGGTCCGCGTGGTGGACCTATAACAATGGCAAACACCTGCCGTTCATGGTGGAGTCCCGCGCCGCAGCGGCCGCGATCTGCCCTTGATGTGAGCTGCGGGCTTGGGCTCGCTCTGATGCACCCTGGGCCCGATCTCGATCTGGCGCCGATCTATGCCGGCGTCGTCGGAATCGCGTGGCTCGGTTTCGTCCAGTTCGTGCCGCTAGAGCGCCGCCCAACGTTCATCTCGGGCTAGGATGCCGCCTCCTATGCGTACCCATCTCCTCGCACTCGTGCTGTTCGCAGCCGCGTGTCAGCAGGGCAAGAGCAAGCTCGACGACGACAGGACCGCGCCTCTTCATGCGGTTGGTTCGAACGCGCACGGCTCTGGTTCGGCTGCACCCGACACGTCGATCGACATCAACTCCAAAGACATCCTCGCTCGTCCCGCCGGTACCGGCGAGGTCGAGGTCAAGCACGTGCTGCTCGCGTGGAAGGAGCTCGACGACGCGACCTACCACGGCAAGATCGACAAGCGTGCGAAGGACCGCTCGAACGCCGACGCCGCGAAGCTCGCCCAGGACATCGCCGCGAAGATCAAGGCGAACCCGGCCGACATCGACGCCATCGTAAAGGCGTCCTCGGAGGATCCGGGTTCGCTGACCGGCGACCCGTACACCGTCGACAAAGACACGCCGTTCGTGCCCGAGTTCAAGAACCTCGCGCTGCGCCTCAACCCGAACGAGGTCGGCATCGTGAAGACCCAGTTCGGCTACCACGTGATGATGCGGCTGCCGCCATCGCCGCCGGATCCGCTCCAGTCGGTAGACATCCTCGCGCGCCCCGCGGAGGCGGGCCCGGTCAGCGTCCAGCACGTCCTCATCAGCTGGAAAGATGCGCCGATGGCGAAGCGTTCGGCCGATCCGCGCGCGAAGGCTCGTACCAAGGAAGATGCCGACAAGCTCGCGCTCCAGATCCTCGCCCAGGCAAAGGCGCCCGGTGCGGACTTCGCGAAGTTGATGAAGGACAACTCCGAGGATCCGGGCTCGAAAGACACCGGCAAGCCGTACGACGTGACGGCGGATGCTCCGTACATCGGTCCCTTCAAGGACCTCTCGCTGCGCCTCGCGGAGGGCGAGGTCGGCCTCGTCAAATCGAAGTTCGGCTGGCACATCATCAAGCGCCTACCGCCCGATGCGCTCGAGTCCAAGGCCATCCTCGCGCGCACCGAGACCTTCCCGAAGGTCAAGGTCAAGCACATCCTCCTCGGTTGGGTCGATGCTCACGCCGAAGACCCGCGCGGCGTGAAGCGCACCCGCCCCGAGCTCGAGAAGCTCGTCGCCGACACGGTGAAGAAGCTCGAGGCTGGCGCCAAGGTCGAAGACGTGATGAAGCAGCTCTCGGAAGATCCGGGCTCTGCCGCGAAGGGCACGGACTACGAGGTCAAGGCGGACTCGCAGTTCGTGCCGTCGTTCAAGAACCTGTCACTGAGGCTCAAGCTGAACGAAGTGGGCGTGGTGAAGAGCGCGTACGGCATGCACATCATCAAGCGCATCGAATAGACGGGCCCGAGTCCGCGAGAATACGCGCGGCCTTCTTCATCGCGTCGAGCTTGGGTCGTGCGCGTGCTCGGATCTGCTCGAGTCGGCACCGAGACGCAGAGGACACAGTCGGGCCGGAACCGGCTTGCTAGCTGATCAAGGCCGAAACGACAAACGCCACGTCTGTGGCGTGGCGTGGCGTCAGCCGCGAGCCCTAGCGTACCGAAGATCAGGGAGCAGGCGTCGTCGCTGCCGCAGGAACAGCCGGACTCGCCGGACTCGCCGGACTCGCCGGACTCGCCGGACTCGCCTTGAACTCGACGCGGCGGTTCTTTGCACGCGCGCTGTTCAGCTTGCCGCCGGTGAGGCCCTTCGGATCCTCGACGGGAACCGTATCGCCGTAGCCCTTTGCCTGGATGCGATCCTCGGCGACGCCCTTCTTGACGAAGTACGCCTTCACGCTCTCGGCACGCGCCTGCGAGAGCGCCTGGTTGTCAGCGAACTTCTTCGACTTGAGTGGCACGTCGTCCGTGTGGCCCTGGATCTCGAGCTTGATGTCGGCGAACTCGTTGAGCACGGCGATCGCCTTGTCGAGCGTCGAGCTCGACGACGGCGTGAGCTCGGCCTCGCCGGTCTTGAAGTTCACGCCCTGGATGGCGCCGGTGAACAGCTTGAGCTTGGCCGGGATTTCATCCGGGCAACCATCCTCGTCCTGATAGCCGTTCTTGGTCTCCGGCTCGTTCGGGCACTTGTCCGCCGCATCCGGGATGCCGTCGTTGTCGTTATCCGGATCCGGGCAACCGTCGTCGTCCTGGAACCCGTCCTTGTCCTCGGCTTCCATCGGGCACTTGTCGGTCGCGTCGGGGATACCGTCGCTATCGTTGTCCGGATCGGGGCAACCATCCTCGTCCTGGAACCCGTCCTTGTCCTCGGCTTCCTTCGGACACTTGTCCTTGGAGTCCGGGATGCCATCGCCATCCGAATCCAAATCGGCGACGACCTTCGCGACTTCGGGCTCGGCTGCCTTCTTGTGACCGCCGAACGTACGCACCAAGGAGACCAGCACTTCGTAGTCCTGGGTCAAACCGCCCTGGCTGCTCGGCGGGAGGATCAAGCGCGCATCGGCGCGGACCGACCAACCGCCGCCGGTCTGGTACGCGACGCCAACGCCGGCGTGCGGCATCCAGTTCGTCTCTTTGTTGATGATGTCCGAGTTCACCGTCGAGGTGACGTGCATGAAGCCGCCACCGAGGAGGACGAACGGCACGAACGTCGCCGTCGGATTGCCAATGCGGTAGACGATCTGCGCGCGACCGACGATATTCCACACGTCGAACACCGTCGTGCTCGGTTCGGTCGGGACGACGCCACCCTCGATCTCGATGCCGAGATGCTCGTTGAAATAAAGGCCAAGACGGCCCGCGAAGATCGCAGAGCTCTTCTGCGAGACTTCGGCGCGCATCGGGTTCACCGACGAGTCGGGAACGCCGAGGCCGTTCGTGCTCGAGAACACGTGCAGACCGGCGAACCCGCCGATCTCCACGTTGGCGTACGCGGCGGTCGTGCCGAACACGAGCGTCCCCAAGATTGCTGCACCTAAACGAGTCATAGCCCCGGGTTTTCGAACATGCCGGGGGTTAGTAGCAAGCGGATATTCGAAGATTACGCGGTCACCGAGTTGATCCTGTAACGATCAGCCCTTTTGACGCGTGGCTGCAGAATGGGCCGCCAGCTTCTCCTCGGCCATGAGGTCCGCCACCTTGTAGGTGGGGGCGCCGAGCCGCTTCGAGCGCTCGAAGATGTCGTTCATCGTGTCGTAGATCTTGAGCGTTTTTTCGCGAGCCGCCTTGGCGTCGTAGCCTTTGGCTTCCTGCGCGACGTTGACCAGCCCGCCCGCGTTGATCGCGTAGTCGGGCGCATAGAGGATGCCACGCGCATGGAGGTCGTCGCCGTGGTGCGGCTCGAGCAGCTGGTTGTTCGCCGCACCGGCCACGATCGACGCCTTCAGGTGCGGGATGGTGGTGTCGTTGAGACCGGCACCGAGCGCGCACGGCGCGAACACGTCGCACTCGACCTCGGCGACCTTCGCGATGTCGGTCACCGCGGCGCCGAACTCGCGCTTAGCGCGTTCACTCTTGAGCTTGTCGACATCGGCGACCGTCAACTTCGCGCCCGCAGCGTGGAGCTCTTTGCACAGGTAGTAGCCGACGTGACCGACACCCTGCACCGTGACGTGGATGCCCTTGAGGTCGTCCTTGCCGAGCTTGAATTTCACGGCCGCTTCGATGCCGCGCCGCACGCCCAGTGCGGTGAATGGCGACGGATCGCCCGATCCACCGTGCGACGGATCGATGCCGGTCACGTGCTTGGTCTGGGTGCGGATGATCTCCATGTCTTCAAGACCGGTGCCGCTGTCTTCTGCGGTGATGTAGTGACCGCGCAGATCTTCGATGAAACGACCGAACGCGCTGAACAGCGCCGAGCGATCGAAGTGGCGCTTCGGCTTGATGATGACGCTCTTGCCGCCGCCATGGGCGAGGCCGGTGATCGCGGCCTTGTAGGTCATGCCTCGCGCGAGGCGGAGCGCATCGATGTACGCCGCGTCGTCAGTGTCGTACTCGATGAACCGACAGCCGCCGAGCGCGGGGCCGAGGCGCGAATCGTGGATCGCCACGATTGCCTGCAGCTGGCTCGCTTTATCGAGCTTGAAATGAACTTCGCCGAAGTCGTAAGCCGAGAGCTTTCCGAAGACATCCATTACCCCAGGTTCGTACCAGATTTTCCAGAGCGCGCGCGCGTTCATCGAGGTGAGTTGTCGACGGAACGGTCGTGACCCGAGCGTTGCAACCTCGTGACGCACTGCGCATAAGACTCGTGTGGGTCGCCATGCAGGTGCGAGCTGATGACGACGCACCAGATCGAGGATGCGACCTCGTCGCGTATCGAGAGCGCGTATCGAGAGCGCGTATCGAGAGCGCGTATCGAGAGCGCGTATCGAGAGCGCGTATCGAGAGCGCGTATCGAGAGCGCGTATCGAGAGCGCGTATCTAGCGACGCTTTGACCCAGGTGTCGGCGGCGGCGCAGGCACCGGAGGCGGCCACTCTTCGAGCCGCGCGCGAACACCGAGCACATCCTCGGTGATGCTCGACCACACGAGGTCGGTCACGCGCGTCGTGTCACCGTTCGTCTCCTTGCCGAGTGCCTTGATCGAGCCAGCGAGGTCGCCGGTAACCGCGAACCCGATCCGATCGGCGGCGCGCTCGGTCGCGGCGAGCCAGCCGAGCGCGGCGGTCATCGGATGGACCTCACGCGCGCGCAACTTCGCGCCGATCGCGCGAGCCTGATCGAGCTCGACCGGATGAAGCGCGGTGGCGAGCCAGCGACCGGCGTGCCGGTCGGTCGGTTCGTCGGAGGTCGCGAGCTCGATGATCTGCGCGAGCTCGCCAGCGCGCGGGCAGAGCAGGCGCGCGATCCGATCCGTGCGCAGATCCGCGAGCTGGCGTGCGATCCGGAACACGAGCTCGGTCTGGTCGGCCGCCGCCGTCAGGCCTGGCGGTAACTTGCCGACGAGCAGCACCGGCGTGAGCACGCCGGCGCGCGCGCGCATCACGACCTTGACCGGCGCGAGCTGATCCTTGTCGAGATAGACGGGTGGGCGCGGCGTCGCGAGCATCGCGATCGCGCGATCGAGCGATTTCTCGAGCGCGGCCGGAACCTCCTGCTGCTTGGCGGTCACGACGAGCGGAGGCCGCATCCGCGCGCGCTCGATGGCAAACGGCGGCGCGACGAGGGCGAACAGTACCGAGAGCTGCGGATCGACATCGCTGCGCGCGAGCGCGGTCCAATCGTCCTGGCCGAGCGGCTTGGTCGGAGCGGCGCGACGCGGTGCCAGCCGGATCGCCTCGTGCGAATGGCTCGCCTCGAACAGCGAATCGATTGCTTCCTGGCCGAGCTTCGTGTGATCGATCGCGCCGATCGCGCCGATCGCGCCGATCGCGCCGATCGCGCCGATCGCGTCGTCGCACGCGCGCGCGCGATCGAGCTCGCCGGTCCGGCCGTAGAGCAGCCGTAGCGCGCTGTATGACTCGGCGCGCTTGTGATCGCCGCGGAGCAGCGCCTGATGGTGCTTGATCGCGGTCGGATCGTGCTTCGGCTCGGCACCGGAGTAGAGCTCGATCAGGCGCAGGCGGCGAGCCGCCAGCTCGGTCGCGGACGCGAGCTCGAGCGCGACCTCGAATGCGACGAGCGCGTCCTCGTGACGACCTAGATCGAGCGACAGCTCGCCGAGCCGATCCCACAGCCGCAAGCGCTCGCCGGCGCGGCCTTCATCGGCTCGGACGTGCTCGAGCCGGCGATAGAAGAACCGCTGTAGCGCATCGCGATCGGTGCCGCCGCCGAGCAACGATTCGAGATCGTCGGCCGCTCCGAACGCGTGAGGATGATCTTCGATCGCCTTGTCGAGCAGCGCGATCGAGCGTTCGTGATCGTCGAGCTCGTCGCGAGCGATCATCGCGGCGAGGTGAAGATAGCGTGCACGGACGCCAGGGTCTTGTTCGGTCTCGACGAGCTTGTCGACGACATCGAGCGAGTAGCTCCAGTCCCCATCTTCGGTCACGAGCTCGAGGAACTTCGTGAGCAGCAGGTGATCGCCGGGGCGATGCGCGAGGGCTTCGCGATACATATCGCGCGCCGCGAGCCGGTCGCCGAGCTCGCTGTAGCGATCACCGATCGCCGCGAACCGCGAGGCGCGCTCGTCGGGCGGCGCGCTGCTCGCGAGCGCGAGCTGATCTTGGATGCGGGTGAGCGGATCGCCCGAGCCGAGCTCGGTGCGCAGCTCGATCGAAGGCCGGTGATCCGGGGCGAGCACGAGCGCGATATCGGCGTGCTTCGCCGCGGCCTCGCCATCTCCGAGCTCCTTCGCGGTCCTGGCGAGCCGGTAGTGGAGCTCGACCGCGGCATCCGGCGGCAAGAGGTCCTCGTCGACAAGCAGCGCCTCGATCGCTGAGCGCGCCTTGGCCCACAGTCCGGCCTCGTAGAGCAGCGTCGCGAGCTCTTGTCGCGAGCTCGCATCCTCGGGATCGAGATCGAGCACGCGCGAGAGCGCGGCGCGCGCCCCGGTCTTGTCGCCGAGGTGCTGTGCGACCTTACCGCGCTGGAGCAAGTACTCGCGCAGCTTGTTCGGATCGTTGGTGATCCTGCACAGCTCGTCGAGGATCGGCGCGAGCTCGACGAGCTGACCCGAATCGAAGCACAGCTCGACGACCGCCGCGCCGGCCTTGTAGTTCGTCGGATCGGCGACGCGCGCATCGAGGTAGAGCCGCTTAGCCCAATCGGTATCGCCGAGCGCGACGCAGAGATCGCCAGCATCGGTCAGCCAGCGCGAGCGATGCGCTTGGAGGGCGGGGCGGTCAGCACCCGCGAGTAACAGCGTGATCGCGTCGGCGAGCTGGCCGCGATCGCGGAGCAGAGGCACGAACCCATCGACCGCCTCGGCGAGATCCGGATCGTCCCGGCGCGCCGCTTCGAACAAGCTCTGCGCGCGATCCCAGTTCTCGAGCTTTGCGAGCTCGCCGGCCTTGACCAGCACGTTCGCTCGCAACTTCGGATCGACGATCGCGCGCGCGGAACGCTCGAGCACGTCGAGCGCCTCCTGCTCGGACGCGCCCGCCGCGATCGTGAGCCGCGCGAGGCTCTCGAGAACGTCGGGACGATCGGGCTCGAGTCGATCCGCTTCGCGATAGGCATCGAGTGCGCTCGTAGGATCGCCGAGCTCGCGCTCGTGGATCTGCGCGAGCTCGCGCAGCAGCTCCGCACGCGCCGCATCGTCCTCGGCCTGCACCGCGCGACGACCGAGCAGGTCGACGAGCACCGGCCACTCGGAGGTCGAGCGATAGAACAGCTCGAGCGCCTCGTTCGCGGCGGCGTGGCTCGGATCGATCAGCAGCAATCGCTCGTAGCAATCCGCGGCGTAGTAGCCGCGCCCGACGTGCTGCCATGCCGCTGCGATCTCCGCGAGCCGGCGCACCGCGCCATCGTCATTGATATCGATCAGGCCGTTCATCGCATCGAGCGGCAGCTCGGCGTAGCGCTCGGTCAGCGTGGCAAGCCGGAGCAGGGGATCGAGATCCGCAGCGGTCGGATGCTCCGCGAATGCGGACAATCGCACGACGAGCGCGCGATCGGCATCCTTGCGCCCTTCGAGGTTCTCGCTGAGCTCGCGCAAGATCGACGCACGCTCGCTCGCCTCGTCGGTCGCTTCGGCGCGCTGGAGGTGCAGGTCGACGACCTGGTAGCCCTCGGTATCGAGCGAGCTCGAGGCGATGCGAGCGGTCGCGCGCTCGACGGCGTGGCGCAGGCGTTCGCGATCGAGCTCCGGGAATTCCTCGGCCAGCGTTCGGATGAGGATCTCCGCCGATCCGATTCCGATCACCACGCCGGTGCTAGGACCGCGCATGCGCTCAAGCGTACTACGAGACGAGCGCGATCGCCTGGCGCAGCGCGCACTCGCTGAACGGCTTCTCGAGACGCGGGACGCCGAGCTGCTCGAGCGCTTCGCGCGCCTGCGAGGTGAACGCGCCGCCGGTCATGAATACGACGCGCCGCGTATATGCCGGGAACCGCGCACGGAGCTCGCCGTACAGCTCGATGCCACTCATCTCCGGCATCATCACGTCGCACAGGATGAGATCGAAGCTCTCGCCGCTTTCGAGTTTCGCGAGCGCCTCGTGTGCGCGCGTGACGTTGACGACCTCGTGGTCGGGCGCGAGCAACAACCGGATCGCGCGACCGACCGCTGCTTCATCGTCGATCATCAGGATCCGCGAGCGCGGCTGCTCCGGCGCATCGGGCTCCTTTACGATCGCGACGGCGGGCTGCGTGCTCGTCGGCAATGAGACCCGGAACGTGCTGCCGAACCCGAGCCGGCTGGTCACGGTGATCGCGCCGCCGAAAGATTCGATGATGCGATCGCAGATCGACAGACCGAGGCCAACACCGACGCCGGCTGGCTTGGTCGTGAAGAACGGATCGAAGATCCGCGGCAACACGTTCGCGGCGATGCCGCTCCCGGTGTCCGAGATCTCGACGTAGACCCGACTCTCGTCGGCGTGTACGCGGATCCCGACTTCGTTCGCTTCGACGTGACCATCCTCGATCGCGTGCGCGGCATTGACGAGCAGGTTCAAGAATACCTGGCCGAGCCGCGACGCATTCGCGTTGACCGGCGGGACCTCGGCGAACGCCTGGACCAGCCGCGCGCGATGCCGGATCTCGTTGTGCGTCATCTTGATCGACGACGTGAGCACGGCGACGACATCGACCGGACCGGTCGCGCTGTCCTCGGGACGCGCGAGCGTGCGCATGTCGCGAACGATCGCGGAGACCCGGTGCGCGCCCTCCTGCGCGTCGGCGAGCACCGACTCGAGCTCGTCGTGCGCGAACCGCGGAGTGCCCTCGCCGTAGAGTAGCTTCGGCAGCTCGGCGGCCAGGATCTGCAAGTTGGCGGAGATGTACGCGAGCGGGTTGTTGATCTCGTGGGCGACGCCGGCCGCGAGCGTGCCGACCGAGAGCATGCGATCGGCGACCGCCATGCGCGTGAACAGCGCGCGGCGCTCGGTGATGTCGTTGGCGAGCACGACGTGCGTGGGCTCGCCGTCGTAATCGAGGAGCACGGCCTTGCACTCGACGACCACGACCTTGCCATCGCACCGCACCATGCGCGCTTCGACCGTCGCACTCGCCCCGGTCTTGACCGTCTCGATCATCGAGGTGCGCAGCAACTCCTGGTCTTCGGCGACGACGAACTCGAGTGACGAGCGACCGATGAGGTCCTCGGGCCGGTCCCAGCCGAGCATCGCGACCGCGGCCGGGTTGACGTAGATGAACGTTCCACCGCGATGGACGAGCGTCGCAGTCGGGAGGCGCTCGATCAGCGTGCGAAAATTGGACTCGGAGCGGCGTAGCCGTTCGCTCGATTCGACGCGCTCGGTGACATCGCGAAAGTTCGCGATGAAGCCGCGGACCGCTGGATCGTCACGCAGGTTCGTCGTCACCGATTCGATCCACCGCCACTTGCCGTCCTTGTGCATCGAGCGCTGGACGTTCGTCACGGTCTCGCCAGGCCTCGGCAGGATGAGCTTGCGCAGATCGTCGGGATGGATCCGCCCCATGCCGCGCGTGCCGATCGCTTCTTTGGGCTCGAAGCCCATGATCCGCCCGCCGCTCTTACTGACGTAGCGCGTGACGCCTAGCGTATCGGTGAGGGTAACGCCCTCGGTCGCGTGCTCGCTCATCAGCGCGAACCGGCGCTCCAGCGCCTCGTTCGGTCGGATATCGTGGATGAACGTCAGCAGGCACGCACGACCCTCGAGCTCGATCGGATTCGAGACCAGCTCGACCTCGATCACGGAACCATCTTTGGATCTCGGCTTGCCCATCTCGTCGCGTAGCCGCGCGTACGGCAGCTCGACCATCTCGGATAGTGCGTAGCCGAACACCGAAGCCGCCGAGGCATTCGCCGCGATCAACACACCGGTCGCGAGCTCCGAAATGACCATCGGCCGGGGCGAGGCCTCGAACAACGTACGATACGCCGCGTCGTTCACGCGGCGGCCACGCTAGCACGCGCAGGGGTGCGCACGAGCATCACGAGGAGTGCGATCGCCGCGCCGACGACCACGATCGCGGCGATCGGCATCAGCGTCGCGCCGTAACCGAGTGAGGTCAGCGAACTACCCACCTCGTCGTTGGCCTCGAACACGACGAGCCCGCAGCCGATCCGGACCGCGATCGCGATCGCCGCGACGATGACCGCGAGGAGCAGCGCACCGATCACACGCCCGCGCTGGTAGCGGGCGTTGACCGCGTCGAAGAACACCATCGCGATCGTGAGGCCGCACAGGCCGAGCACGATCCAGGTCAGGGCGAGGAGCGCCGTCCCCGCTTGCTTGATGTCGTCGTCGGTGATGCCCGATAGGGTGTCCATCGCGTCGCTCGCATCGCCGAGATACTCCTTCGCGCGTCCTGCGTGGGGCATCACCTTGCCGAGCACGGTGCCGCCGACCTTCGTCGCGTGGCTGCCGTGGTACGCAGCGAGCAGCCGGCGCACGAGCTTGCGATTGCTCGCGGCACCGCGCAGCGACAGCGTCTCGCGCTTGCTCATCACGCGACCGCCGAGCGGCGCCTCGATCACCGGCATGAACACGCCGAGCGCGGTCACGGCTGCGGCGACGATCAAGAGCCAGCTGGCGAGCCTCACGCCACGCATCTTAATCTATAGTCATCTATAATCGGGTGGTCATGCCGGATCGGGACGAGCCTCATCGAACGCACCTCGGAATGGGCGCTGTCGATCCGGCCGGGCAACCGGCCGCGCAACCACCCGCGCCGAGCCTTCCGGAGCTCGCAGCCGCGGTCGTGAAGCCCGTGACGAACCAGAAGGCCGAGCTCCTGACCCGGAGCTTCCTTGGCATCTCGATGAAGCGCGGTTATCGCCTGAACATCCTCGCCGACGAAGTGTTGCCGTCCGAGCGCCACACGCTCGAGTCCGAAGCGCGCCACATCATCGATCCGGATCAACAAGCGTTCCTCGCCTGGCGCCGCTCGGTGCTACTGCTCGTCGCGTTGATCTTCGTCCCGCTCACGGTTTCGCGTGTCCTCGAATCGTTCGATGGCCCGAAACTGCCGACCGCCGCGCGGATCTTTCAGATGCTGCCGGCGTTCGCCGAGGGTCTGTTCTGCCTGGTCGCGTTCGATCAGCTGAAGAACTGGGCGCAGTGGCGTCGGCAGCGCCGGATCCTGTTCTTTGCGTGGGGGCTCTACTTCCTCGCCCCGTTCATCGTCTACCTGTTCCCGTTCCGCAACGTGATCACGAACTGGGAGCAGATGATCGACGCCGCGAAGCTCGGATCTATTCCGCTCGCGACGAAGCACAACTTGCGGATGATCGTCGGCCTCGCGTTTGGCCTCAATGCACTGCTCGCGCTGGGTCCGAAGATCATCTCGCTGATGCCGGGCCTGATCCGCGCCTCGATCGTGACGAAGCTCTTGTTCCCGGGCACGACCGCACCCGGCTGGCTGATGATGCTCGCGGCGCCGTTCTACGCGCTGTTCGCGTACATCATCGTGCTCGTCCCGTATCAGGTCACCGGCAGCTGGTTCTTCGTCGCTGGCAATGCGGGCCTCCTGATCGCGCAGATCTTCATCGCGATCTCGGGCCGCCGGCTCACGGTCCCGCTCACCCACGACGAAGCGCACGAGCAGGTCCACAAGACCTGGATGATGTACATCGGCATCCTTGTCGTCTCGATGGTGTTCATGGTCTACGGCCTCGCCGACTTCATCAAAGCGCTGAACCTTGGCCCGTGGCGCGTGGTCTCGAGCGTGCTCGGCGTGGTCTCCAACGTCTTGCTCGACACCTTGATCGGGACCGACGCGATCGTCGCGGCGATGGGCCACTTCCGCCAGAAGGCGGTCCCCGATCCGCGGCACGAGGTGCTGCTGCGCGAATCGGAGCGCAAGCTCGACGTGTTCACCGCGTAGCGCTACGCTCCGGGGGAACGTGGGTCGCCTCCAAGACGTCGTAGAACGACACGCCGAGCAACAGAAGCTCACGGGGCGGCGGATCGTGATCGCGAGCGTGTTCCTCATCACCGTGGTCACGCTGGTGCTGCTCCAGTGCACGAATCTCGCGATGCCGAAGCCTCTCCCAAAAAAACTGACGCCATCGCGCCCACCCGCGAGCGAAGTCGACCACGTCTTGCTGCGGCATTGACCGCGGCGCATGCTCGCGGTCATGAAGACCGCCCTCATCGCTTTTTTCGTCGTCATGGCGCTCGGCGTCTCGGCGCACGCGAACGTGAAGTCGCAGCTTGTCGAGTACAACGACGGCGACACCGTCCTCGAGGGCTACCTGAGCTACGACGACGCGATCAAGGGCAAGCGCCCGGGCATCCTCGTCGTCCACGCGTGGCTGGGCCTCGATGATAATGCGAGGAAGCGCGCCGACATGCTTGCCGGGCTCGGCTACACCGCGTTCGCGGTCGATATCTACGGTAAGGGCGTGCGCCCCAAGAGCCCTGGCGAAGCGGGCAAGCTCGCGGGCATGTACAAAGGCGATCGCAAGCTGCTCCGCCGACGCGTCAACGCGGGCTACACCGCGATGCTCGCGCAGCCGACGGTCGAGCGCGACAAGACCGCCGCGATTGGATTCTGCTTCGGTGGCACGACCGTTCTCGAGCTCGCGCGTAGCGGCACGAATGTCAGCGGCATCGTGACGTTCCACGGCGGCCTCGATTCGCCCGCACCGGCGGATGCGAAGGACATCAAGGGCAAGCTGCTCGTCCTCCACGGCGCCGCGGATCCGTACGAGTCGCCGGCGGACTTCGCGGCATTCCACAAGGAGCTCGCCGACGCGAAGATCGATTGGCAGCTCGTCGAGTACGGCGGCGCCGTCCATTGCTTCACCGATCAGACGGCGGGCACGGATGTGACCAAGGGTTGCGCGTACGACCCGGTCGCCGATGCACGGTCGTGGGCCGCGATGCGCTCGTTCTTCGAGGAGATCTTCGCCAAAAAGAAGAAGTAAGCTTCCCGTATGTTCATCCTGGGTGGCGTTCAAAGCGACTTCGCGCGCCACCTCGCTCGCGAGCAGCGCGAGATCGCGGATCTCGTCGGCGAGCTCGTCGATGGTGCGTTCGCCAAGGCGCAGATCGCCGCGAGTGACATCGAGACGATCCACGTCGGCAACGCCTTCGGTCAGCTATTCACGGGGCAGGGCCAGCTCGGCGCGATGCCGGCCACGGTGCGCCCGGAGCTGTGGGGCACCCCGGCCGCGCGCCACGAAGCCGCGTGTGCCTCCGGCTCGATCGCGATCCTCGCCGCGATGGCCGAGCTCGCAGCGGGTCACTACGATGTCGCGCTCGTGCTCGGCGTCGAGCAGGAGCGCAATGTCTCGGGCGCCGAGGCCGCGCGCTATCTCGGCGCCGCCGCCTGGGTCGGCCACGAAGGCCAGGACGCGAAGTTCTTGTGGCCGAACATGTTCTCGAAGCTCGGGGATGCGTACGCCGAGCGATGGGGCCTCGACCATCGCCATCTCGATGCGATTGCGCAGAAGAACTTCGCCAATGCAAGGGTCAACCCGCACGCGCAGACCCGCACCTGGACGCTCGACGCGTTCGACAACGCCGAGAAGAATCCCGTGATCGAAGGGCGCCTGCGCCGCTACGATTGTGCGCAGGTCACCGACGGTGGTGCGGCGATCGTGATCGCGTCGCCGCGCTTCGCCGAAAGATGGGCCGCGAAGCGCGATCGCGACCTCGCGAACGTGCCGCGCATCCTCGGCTGGGGGCACACCACCGCCGCCCTACCATTGCAGGCCAAGCTCGATCGCAGCAGGAGCGGTGGCCTGCTCGCACCACACGTCGCCACCGCGGCAAACGATGCGCGCCGCCGTGCGAACCGCGGCAAGCACCTGATCTCGGCGTACGAGATCCACGATTGCTTCACCACCACCGAGTACCTCGCGATCGATCACCTCGGCCTCACCGCACCCGGTGAATCGTGGAAGGCGATCGAGAGTGGCGCGACGCAGAAGGCTGGCGCGACCCCGATCAATCCGAGTGGTGGCTTGATCGGCGGTGGCCATCCGGTCGGTGCGACGGGCGTGCGGATGGCTCTCGATGCCGCGCTGCAAGTGGGTGGAGCCGCTGGCGCGACCCAGGTGGATGGCGCGACCACCGTTCAGACGCTGAATCTCGGTGGCTCCGCGACGACGATCGTCAGCCTCGTCATCGGCCTGTAGCGCGCTCGGCGCATGGGTTACGCTGCGCCGATGAACGTCCGCGAAGTCGGCAAGATTCCCACGGGGCTGCCCGCCGGCGACGATCATCCCTATCGCACGGGCGCGTGGACGCCGAACGAGATCGAGTACGACGCGGACGACCTCGATGTCGTCGAAGGCAAGCTGCCCGTGGGGCTCGAGGGCGTGTACCTGCGCAATACCGAGAACCCGGTGCTGCCTTCGATCGGCCGTTATCACCCTTTCGATGGCGACGGCATGGTGCATTCGATTCGTTTCGCCAACGGTCGTGCGAGCTATCGCAACCGGTTCGTTCGCACGGCCGGGCTCGCCGCCGAGCTCGAAGCGAAGGCGCCGCTGTGGGCCGGCATCATCGAATCGCCCGCGAAGTCGCAGCGCGAAGGATGGGGGGCGCGCGGCAGGATGAAGGATGCATCGTCGACCGACGTGGTCGTTCACAACGGCATGGCGCTCACCACCTTCTATCAGTGCGGTGATGCGTATCAGCTCACGCCGCAAACGCTCGACGATCGCGGCACGGCGCCGTGGGTACCAGCGACCGGCATCTCGGCGCATCCAAAGCTCGATCCGATCACGGGCGAGCTGATGTTCTTTAGCTACTCGACCCGAGCGCCGTACATGCACTACGGGCTCGTCTCTCCCGGAGGCACGCTCGTACATCACCAGCCGATTCCCTTGCCGGGTCCGCGCTTGCCGCACGACATGGCGTTCACCGAGCACTACGCGATCCTCAATGACTTTCCACTCGCGTGGGATGCCGACTTGATCGCGAAGGGCGTGTATCGCCCGAAGATGCACGACTTGCCCTCTCGCTTCGCTGTGGTGCCGCGCACCGGCGGCAAGACCGTCGACGTCGCCGAGCTCCGCGCGCGCGCCGCTGCGGGCAAGGACGCCGCCGGCAAGTACGCCGCGTCCGACGCGGTCGCCGGCTGGTGGGACGGGCTCATCGGTTACGGCAAGGGCATCGATCTCGCGCAGTACTGCGTCGTGTGCGTGAACTTCCCCGGCTCGCCCT
>Ga0209724_1000848_pt1 | contig 28896 bp, 30 predicted proteins | sample grotaG_FD_184143 | JGI IMG/M metagenome (GOLD analysis project Ga0209724, IMG submission 184143) | Glacier valley bacterial and archeal communities from Borup Fiord, Nunavut, Canada, to study Microbial Dark Matter (Phase II) -... | ecosystem: Environmental > Aquatic > Freshwater > Ice > Glacier ...
CACAGGGCTTGGAGCCCGAATGCGTGTAGACGGCGACGTTGTCATGGAGCTTGTCCATATAGTCCCAGCCGCCTTTTTCACCGAACATCTGCAACCAGGCGGTCACATCCAGAAAACCTGTGCCCGATGAATTCGGGTTGGGCATGACGATCTTGCCTTTGAACTCGGGGCGCAACAGGTCCTTCCAGCTTTCGATTCGGGGCAGGCCTTGTTTTTGCAGCTCAATCAGGTTGTAGCAAATGGCCGCCCCCCACACATTCATACCCACCCAGGCGGGTGGATTGGACGTCGCACGAAAACGCTGATTGAGCGACTTCAGATGCGCCGGTGCATAAGGTTGCAGCATGCCTTCCTGCTCAAAAACCACCATGCTGGTGGCTGCTACACCGATGACAAAGTCAGCTACGGGCTTGCTTTTTTCGGCCAGTAGCTTGGCTGTGATGATGCCGGTGGAATCGCGCGTCCATTTGATCTCAATATCGGGATGGGTCTTATTGAAGGACTCCTGATACGCTTTCAACTGATCTGTCTCCAATGCGGTGTACACATTAAGCACTGTCTTCTGGGCAAAGGCCGGCATGATGGCCGCCAAGGCCAGACTGGCAGTAGCAAGACTGCGAACTAGACGTTTGAATTGCATTCTGTTTCTCCAAAAAAGGGCAGTTGAAACTGTGCAGCCACTTCAATTCAATGAAATTGACGAGCCAAATTCACAGCACTTCCGTCAGCTTAATGGCTCTTTGTGACAGATTGTTGACAATATACAAAATGATTCGCTGCCCTATACTGCCCGAATCGACAACAAGGAAAATCTCATGCAACGCGCAACACCTGTCCCCTTAGACAACGTGCTATCACTGGTGCAAAGCACCTCGCTCACACGTTTGGTGGCCGACTCCGTTGAGAGCCTCATCCTCTCAGGCGAACTGGCACCGGGCGTCAAACTCAACGAAGTGGCGCTGGCCGAACGTTTTCGCGTTTCACGCGGTCCCTTGCGTGAAGCCTTTCGTCTGCTGGAGGAGTCAGGGCTGATTAATCAGGAAAAAAACAGGGGTGTCTTTGTGCGCGTTGTCGAATTGCGGGAGGCTGCCGAGCTTTACGAAGTTCGTGCCGGGCTGGACGCTACAGCGGGGCGCTTGTTGGCCGGACGCATCAACGCGGAGCAACTGGGTGCATTGCGTCATCTCACCGAACAAATGAAATCGGTTGACAACAACGATGTCGAACAGTTCCACATCCTGAATCTGGACTTTCACGACCAGATCATCGCCATGACAGGCAACCGGACGCTGACAGACACTTACCGCAAACTGGCCAAACAGCTGGCGCTGTTTCGAAAACGCAACTTAATGGCGCCCATGGCCATCCCGCACTTTGCCCAGGAGCACAGTGCCATTGTGGACATGCTGGAACAAGGCAATGCCATTGGTTGTGCCGAGGCGCTGTATGCCCACGCGCAAGGCGGGCGGCAACGGATGCTGCGCGATGGAGAACTGGCGGGTGTTAGCCATGGTTGCTGAATTTGACCGGGCCGAGGGTGATGTCAACCTGGGCGCCCGCCGCCAGGCATGGCAAGACGCCCATCTGGACGACACTACCCGTCAGTGGCTGGAAGAAGATCAGCGCTGGTTTCTGCACCAGTCCATGTCCACGCCTTGTCTTAATGCGCTGACGGGAGCCGAGGGCGCCTGGCTCACGGATGTGGCCGGGCGACGCATTCTGGACTTTCACGGCAACAGCCTGCACCAGATTGGCTACGGCCACCCCAAAGTTCTGGCCGCCCTGCGCGACACGCTGGAGCATTTACCCTTTAGTCCCCGTCGCTACACCAACCGACCCGCGATTGATCTGGCGCGTCGCCTGTGTACGGCAGCACCGATTGAGAACGCCAAATTGCTGTTCGCACCCGGCGGAACGGCCGCCATCGGCATGGCACTTAAGCTGGCACGCCTGGTGACCGGGCGCTTCAAGACGATCTCGATGTGGGACTCCTTTCACGGCGCGTCACTGGATGCCATTTCGATTGGCGGCGAAGCCGTCTTCCGCCGGGGCATTGGCCCCTTGCTGCCCGGTGCCGAGCATGTCCCGCCCTGCGACCCGCGCAATTGTGCGTTTGGCTGCGCTGGTCAATGTGCCTTGCGCTGCGTGGATTACATCGACTATTGCCTGAAAAAAGAAGGTGATGTGGCTGCCGTGATTGTGGAAACTGTGCGCTGCACCGATGTCCAAGTACCGCCCACTGACTATTACAGACGGCTGCGTCAGATCTGCCACCGTCATGGCGCCTTGCTGATTCTGGACGAAATCCCTATCGCGCTGGGCCGCACAGGACATATGTTCGCCGTGGAGCGCTACGGGATAGAGCCTGACATGCTGGTCATCGGCAAGGGCTTGGGCGGCGCCAGCATGCCACTGGCCGCCCTGATTGCACGCGCCGACTTCGATGTGGGGCAACATATTTCTTTGGGGCATTACACCCATGAGAAAAATCCAATGGCCTGCGCTGCCGGACTGGCTGTGCTGGACGTGATTGAAGAAGAACAGTTACTGGTACGCAGCCAGCGTCTGGGCAAAGAGGTGGTGACACGACTCCAACAATTGGCCGCTGCATTGCCCGTCATTGCCGAAGTACGGGGGGCAGGCCTGCTGGTGGGGATCGAACTCTGCGACATAGGCACACGCGATGCGGCTGACCTGGCGGAAGCCGTGCTGTACCGATGTCTGAGCGAGGGCTTGTCCTTCAAGGTCGGGCAAGGCAACGTGTTGGTACTGGCGCCGCCCTTGAACGTCAATGAAGACGACCTCTGGTGGGCCATCGATCGAATCGCCATCGCCTTGCATGCTGAATGTGCAGCCTGATACCAGCACCTTAAGTGCAGGGGTAGCCGCCGCGATTCTGGCGGCGGCCCTGCTGCACGCCAGCTGGAACGCCCTGATCAAAGGCGCAGGCGACAAGGGCTTGTACACCTTGTTGCTGCATGCCTGCAGCGGTGCCATTGGGTTAATCGGATTGATGTTCACCGGGTTGCCTGCTGCCGACAGTTGGCCTTATGCCGGGACCTCGGCGCTTCTGCACACCCTCTACATTGCCGGCCTGATGCGGGCTTACGAAGGCGGGCAACTGGCTGTCAGTTATGTACTGATGCGAGGCTTGCCACCACTGCTCATTGCGCTGGTTGCAACTACGTTGCTAGGGGAGACCTTGGGGTGGGCTGGCGTAGCCGGGGTGCTATGCATCAGCGCGGGCGTGCTGAGCATGGGCGCACTGGCAGGCCAGTCGTTGCGTTACGTCCTGGCGCACCCGTCAGCGCAGGCCGCATTGTGGAATGTGCTGGCTATCGTCGCCTACTCGCTGGTTGATGGACAGGGCGCGCGAAAATCAGGCAACCCCTTGGCCTACGCATTTCTGCTGTGCGTGCTGGAGCCGCTGATCATTTTGACAATCCACTGGCGTCAACGCAGCAGCCAGATGAAAAACTACTTTCGCACGCACTGGCGCATCGGCTTGCTCGGGGCGCTGTGCTCTACCACCGGCTATGCCACCGTGCTATGGGCCATGACCCAAGCCCCCATTGCCATGGTGGCAGCACTGCGGGAATGCTCGGTGATCTTTGTCGTATTGATCGGCAGCCTATGGTTTGGCGAAGGACGACTTCGCCACGGGCTGCTAGCTGGAACGTTTGTGCTCACCGGTCTGGTGCTGATGCGACTTTGACCAGCCTGCGAATACGCGCGATGGGCATTCGCCACCGGCGCTACAGAAGACGAAATATCCGTTCACCACGGGAAGTAAATTTTTTTACATAACCGTGGCTTGTGCTGCGTTTATGCGAATACAAGTTTGGCTGGTGAATAGCTGCTTCGACCGATCCCTGTCGTTTGGTTTCAGAAAATGCAGCTCTCGCAGCACCCCCTTGCCACATGTAGCGTGTTTAAAGCTTGAATCGCTGGTCATATCATTTCTCGACTGGGCGGGATTGAAAATGCCAAGGGAGTCTGATCGGGGCGGTAAACTCAAACTTGAATCAAGTCCCTACCACCGGAAGTCTGTCTATGTCCCTAGAAAAAGTATCAGCCATGCTCACAAAGCAAAAACTGGTAGAAGGCATAGTCCATGGTCAAACCATGCCGCGTCAGGACATTGTCGAAACCCTTGTGCAACGACAGCATCTGGCGGAACTGCACAACCTGATGACCCAATTGCCAGCAGGAGAAATCGGCAGCATCCTGGAAGCCTTACCGGTGGACGATGCCAAGCTTCTCTGGGAACAGATCCCGGAAGGGCGGGAAAATGACGTGTTGTGGGAGGTTTCCGACATGCGCCGTGAGCAACTTGTCGGTAGCCGCGAACCTGCCTTCGACGAAAGCCAGATGAATGCTTTTGAGTTGATTGCCGGGCGACTCCGACAAATCCCGATTGCCAGTCGCAAGAATCTGGAAGGCGTCCAGCCCATTTGGATTGACCTGCTTAACGCAACCAAAGCAGAGCGGACCTATGTAGGTGCGCATTTTGGTCTGGCGCTACCGGATCCTGGCGATGTGACTGACCTCGAGGTGAGTTCGCGCTATCACATTGAAGAGAATGGAGAAATTCATCTTCACTCTAATTTTTTGCTGGATCGTGAAGGCAACTCACGCAGCGTTCCCGTAGCCTTTATCGTGCACCAGGGAATTTTGTTTTCATTGCGAAACGAAGAACTTCCGGTCTTCCGGTTGCAACGTCGGCGCGCTCGAACGCAACCGGGCTATGTGTCTGACTGCATTGATTTATTGCTCGACCTTTATGGGGCCGATGTCGAATATTCGGCAGATTCTCTGGAAGATATCTACACCACCCTCGGCGAGGTTGGTCGGCAGGTCCTGAGTCAATCAATGAGTGACCGGGAGGCCGCCGCGATCCTCGGCGACATTGCCGAAGAAGAAGATCTCAATGGCCGCATTCGCGGCAATATTCTGGATACCCAGCGGGCCATTAACTTCCTGATGCGATGCAAAATAATGTCGCCGGCCCAGTTTGAAGATGCCAAGCAGATATTGCGCAACATCGATTCCCTGAATAGCCATACGGCATTCTTGTTCGACAAGATCAATTTCTTGATGGATGCCACCATCGGCTTCATCAACATCAACCAGAACAGGCGCATCAACCAACTGACCGTCTTTGGCGTCGTGTTTATGCCGATCAATATTCTGGCCGGCATGGGCGGCATGTCCGAGTATTCCATGATGACGCAAGGCATGCCGTGGCCGCTGGCGTACGGGGCCTTTTTGGTAGGTGCCACCCTTATTGGCGTCATGACCTACGCTGCACTCAAGCATTTCGAAGGTCGCCAAGTTAAGCTAGGTAAAGTCGGCCAGTGCAGAGAGTCGGTCCAAAAATCAGTGCGCTGAAACATAATTGGAAATAGCATTCGAAATCTGCCTTTAACGCCTGAGCCAGGTACCCAGGCAGATCGCCATGATCATTGAAACAAGACCCGGTACGATGTGTGCAGCACCGCAGCCCTAACAACGAGCTGACAAATAGGTCGAACCTGAGTTTCCGGTTAATTTACGATTCTTCTGACGTCGAGTTAGCGCCTCTTACACCCTTACTTTTGCCGCCTACGGACGACTACCATAAATTTCCCTGATTTCACGGTAATCATCATCACTGACGCTGCCGAAGCCTTCAATGTTAATTTTTAAAAACATGTTTTTCAGCGTTGCGTTATCCTGAAAAAATGCCTGTTTGATGCTGTCGATCAGGGGTTGGCAAAGCTGACCACGATAGACAAAGGGGTCATAGGAAACGGGTGACGACTTCCATAAAACATTAACTTCACCCGAACGCAGGCTGCCGTTGCGCAGGGCTTCGTCCAGCCGAATACTGGAGACGAAGGCCGCATCCACGATGCCTTTTTGCACCGCCTGGATAGCTCGATCATGGGTGCCGGCGAAGGTGACCTGGCGAAAATAGTGTTCTAGGGGTACGCCCGTGAGCTTGGTGAAGGCGTGTCGTGGCAGCAGGGCGCCCGAGGTGCTTGCTGGATCGATCAGGCTCACGTTTGTCCCGCGTAGGCTGGCAAGGTTGTCGTAGCCCTTGTCGCGGCGGACAATGAGCAGTGATCGGTAGTTTGAGCCCGACTCGGTATAGGGGCCGATGTGCTGGACAGGCGTTGCAAAGGCAGTGATAGCAGGATCCCGGTCTTTGGCTTGGGCATAGGATGCAGGTCCCAGTTCTGCCAGATCAATGCTGCCGGCCAGCAATCCTTCAATGACCGTACCGTAAGACGTAGCGTGAACGATCTCAATCCGCCGTTTCAAAGTTTTTTCCAGTACTTGGATGAGTGGACGGTATTCTGCAAGTTGAACCTCGGCATTTTTCATGGGGATCAGAGAAAAACGCAGAGGTTTCGGGTTGTCGCAAACTGCCGCCGGGCTTGATCCCAAACCAAAAAGTGCAGCCAGACCAAAAAGCAATGTTCTGAAAGAAGTATTCATGAGTGCGGAATCAGGGTTGCTTGAATGATCAGTTGGCGAGCGGCCTCGGCAGGCATCGGACGACTTAAAAAATACCCTTGAACCGCGTCGCAGCCGATGGTCTTGAGGTGGATCAGTTGGTCCATTAGCTCAACACCCTCGGCAACCACCCTCATTTTCAGGCTGTGGGCAAGGGTCACAATGGACGCAACAATAACGGCATCATCCGGATTGTTTCGAATATCGTTGATGAAAGACTTGTCGATCTTGATCACATGAATCGGCAGCGTGCGGATGTAGGCAAGACTGGAGTAACCCTTGCCGAAGTCATCCAGTGCGATGCTCACGCCGATGCGTGCAAGGGTGCCCAGCACTTTGGTGGCTATCTCAATGGACTCCACGAGGCTGTTTTCGGTGATTTCCACTTCGAGGAGATTGCCAGCTATCCCGTGGGCTGCAAGGTAGGCGGTGATGCGTTCCGGGAGTTGCTCATCGCGCAACTGTCGCGCCGAGACATTGATCGCCACGGGAACCGGGTCCAGTCCTTCAGCTTGCCAGTTTGCCAGTTGCTGGCAGCAAGCATTCGCAACCCAGTCGCCGAGCGCAACGTCGAGACCCGTGATCTCAGCCATGGGAATGAACTCACCGGGATATATCAGACCGTATTCCGGATGCTGCCAACGAACCAGCGCCTCCAGGCCGACGATACGAAAATCTGGCAGCCGGACTTTGGGTTGGAAATGCAGAATCAACTCGTTCTCTGCGATTGCTCGCGGCAGTCGTTGTTCCAGATCGAAGGACCGATCGCTGGTGGCGTTAAGGGTCGGGTCATAGAAAGTAAATCGACCTCGACCCGCACGCTTGGATTGATACATGGCCGTATCTGCGTTGCGGGAGAGGGTTTCCATGTTATGTCCGTCTCTCGGGAAAACGGCGATTCCGATGCTGGGACTGACCTGTATTTCGTGGCCGTCCAGATTAGTGCAGGGGCGGCTGATTAGCTCAACTATCTTGTTGGCAATGACGGCCATGTCATCGACATTATCCAGACCGGACAGAAGGATGGTGAACTCGTCGCCACCAATGCGGGCGATCACGTCTGATTCCCTCAGGGCTGCGCGCAATCGCGTAGCGACGGTCTGCAAGAGCAGATCTCCGACATGATGGCCAAGTGTGTCATTGACGTTTTTAAATCGATCAAGATCAAGGTACAGCAGCCCATAATGTTGGCGACTTCGCTTAGCCTGCGCGATGTGGCTGGCGCCCAGTTCGTGGAACATTCGGCGGTTGGGCAGTCCTGTCAAATGGTCGTGAGAAGCCAGATTAAAAGCACTGCGTTTTTCGTCCTCCAGTTGAAAGATGAGTTCGCGCTTACCCAGATCGGCGGCCTCCAGTGCTGCGAAAAGTTGCTCCTGACGCCTTATGACGCGGGTGATCCAAAAAGTCGCGCCCAAGACGACGGTTGTGAGTATCCACAGAATCATCAGGAAGCGGGAGCGATTGACCGCATATTCAGACTGCAGTTCTTTCATTTCACGGCTGATCACGACAAGGAATGGGTAACGCACTAGGTGATTGACGCTGGCCAGATAGACGCGACCATCCCCGAAAAGATTGGCTTGCAGGGTGCCGTTATTGTTTTCGGCAAGCCTGTAACGGCTAGCTTTCCACGGATCCAAAGTCACTTCCAGACCGCCCTGGCGCGCCCTGGCGATTTCCTCACCAGTGCGCTGAAGGATTTGTATCGCCCCCGAGCGACCGATGTCAATATCTTGATACAAGCGAAGGAAGTAACCCAGGTCGAGTACCACCAAAAAGATGCCCCGAATTTCGCCATTACTGCCAATGACCGGAAACAAGAGAGGTACCTGCCACACCTTCTCGGCGGATTGGGATAACGGCGCAACCTTTAAACTGGGCGTCTTGTCGCCCAATGCTTCTACCAGCGTGGCGCGAATTGCTTTGACAAGTTCGTCGCTATCGGTCGCGGGAGAAGACGCATAAACCCGCTGATATTTCTCATCGTAGAGGGCGATGCGTAGAAAAGATCGATCAGCCGAAAGCATGGCTGACAGCCGGTTCGTGGTGTCTTTGCGGTTGCCCTCGAACCACTCCGCCGAGACCATCGCCAATAACGATCCACGGTCAAGCACCTGGCGGAGATTCTCTGCAATGATGACGGCCAGACTTTCCTGTCGGACCTGCGAATTGTGGTTGACCGTATCCAGTTCAGCGTTGAGCCGCTGCCAGGTCATACTCCAAGTTGCCGTCAGCAGGATCAACGACAGTGCTACAACGGCCGCAACCGGCCGATTTGCTTTTAAGGGAATCAGGTTTTTGAGATATTTCTGAAAACGCTGGAGGAAAGCACGTGACACTAAAAACGCAATCAGAAATTAAGACAGTAAATTATGTAACTGACTTGTGACAAACTTGTTACATATCCGTTGGGGTAAGGGCGTTCGGCTAAATTTTTGCCTGATTGGGCTCAGTCGCGTCCACGGGTAGTGGCTTGAAGTCTGCATTCCATTAATCTATCCGGAAATGAACTCGTCGAGCTTGCAATTCAGCTCGTGGCTGTTGAGGCAAAAGTTTTGTGACGATCTGCAAACGTAGCGTGCATTGACCGCAATAGGAATTTGCTTAGAACTCCTGATGTCAGGATACCTTTATGGTGCAGTTTGATGCAAAGAAGTTAATAGCGAGCGTTTGCAAAACTTTCATTTTTGATGTGCTTGCGGTAGGGGGTCGCCCAGTCTTGATGTGTGGTGGGCTTCATGGACTCGATGGATTCTCGCGACTCAAGTTCATGCTTGACTTGCAAATACAAGGCATCGTCTTCTCCAAATCGGAGCTGCAATTTGATGCAAAGTCGTTTCAGATTGGAGAGGTGTCTGGACATTGTATTTCCCTTAGAGAATAGTTGAATTTTATCAAGTCTGCGCTTTTAGCGACTTTGTTATTGGATCGAATTTTTGATGCGAATCAAATCTTCCTCAACTCCATTTGAGGTTTTGGCAGTGGTGAAATCAGTCACTTTTATTCGCAAGCGTTCTGGGTTGCAAAAAACTTCTTTAGTAAGAGGTGCGACTTCAACTCTCCTTATGCCCTTTCAATTTGCCTCACGGAGTACCGACCCACTTTCAATATTCACTCAAATTGAAGCCATCAAAATGATGAATTCTGTTTTAGTCTGCGTTTTATAACAATTAAAGGCAGCACTCGACGAGTGTTCTATTTACCAGATTAAGCGTGTTTCAGTAGACTTTTTTTGAGGCGATATGAAATAAATGATGCAGCAGAGACATCTATTTGATGTTCAAACGCATTACCTATTCAGACAGAATGCTGCTGACATGTTACATCTTGAAATGATGACAGAACTTCAGCCGAATGTTGTGGAGCCCCCACGCCGGCCGCTTGTAAATCTTTTTATTGACAACCCGAAAGCTGACTCATGAGCGACAAAGTCTTCAACGTTCTTTTCCTGTGTAACAACAATACAGCACGCAGCCTCTTGGCGGAAGCCCAATTGAATGCGTTGGGCAATGGTCGTTTCAAAGCTTTCTCTGCAGGAAGTTTTCCGACAGGAGCGGTAAATCCAATGGCCATAGATTTTCTTCAAGAAATTGGCTTATGCACTGATGGTCTGCGCAGTAAGTCGTGGGATGAATTCGCATCTCCAGACGCACCCGAGATGGACTATGTACTAACAGTTTGCGACGATGCGGCGCAAGAGCAATGGCCGACATGGCCAGGTCACCCAATATCTGCTCATTGGGGTATCGCGGATCCATCAAAAGTAGACGGCAGTCAGGAGGAAAAGCATCACGCATTCATGAATGCGGCCACAAACCTGCGCAAGCGTATTGAACTTTTTGTTTCCTTGCCCACGTCTTCGCTCGACCGGATGAGCATCAAAGGGAAAATGGACGAAATTGGCAAGACTGTTTGAATTTTCTGCACTGGAGTTGCTGAGGTAGGGTATTTCAGCGTCACATAAATGAAACCATGTGTGATCAAAATAGAACAACTAAACACAGTCTAGGCAAAATGTACAAAGACGAAGAAACAGTCATCTCACCAACTGGTTTGCGATACACATCAAAGACGAATGGATCGCCATTTCAAGGAGTAGGGGGAACGGGAGAAACGATCAGTTGCATCAAGTGTGGGAATCACAGATTGAAAAAAAACGGAATTATCAAACGATATCTAAATTCGCCAATGTTCTTTTGTGTTGACTGCAAACCTCAAAAAGTACAGTTGTAACGTGACTGCATCAAAGAAGGCAATAAGTGCTACCGCCCCAGGGTTTCACCGATTCAGTTTAATGGTTTCTATGTTATGAGCTTGGCATTCCGACGAAGGTGAGTATCTAGGCGGACGGCCATTGGGTGTTGAACAACCAGAAACGCAGTGGCGGCATTGATTGAATCGCTGTCAGCCAGTCGACAGGCTCAAGGCAATGGGCAATGGGCGTAACATCTGCAAAGAACCACGCAGCGCAATCAATTTCACCGAGCTCGATATCCACTTATCACTCCATAGACTGTCCAGCAGTGCCAATGTTTTGGCATAAGTCATGGAGATGGACACCGACCGCGCTGGCGTCAACATGTATCCGGAAAAGCTAAATTCAGTTAACAATTTTTAGCTTGTAAAACTGATTGATTGCTTCAGACTTGGCGAGCCCAAGGTCCCAACATCAGCTTTTCTATCAAACTGATTGATCGTTCAAATTTTGCCCAGTTGAGCATAGAGCATTCAATAAGTCCAACTCGAACCGCATTCGCATATTGCTCTCGTGCTACATCAAAAGGTAGTCCAAGCATTTGCGCAGATGTTTTTTCGAATATTGATGGTGATTCAGTAGCGCTTTGCGGCGACCTTAACTCCATCACCGCACACTCAGTCTGAAAGACAGCCACTGTGCCGCGTTGCGAGACTGAACATCAATGTCTTGCATTCGCCGCTCAAAATCATATGGGTTGATGGCTTCAGCAAGGTATGCATTGTCAAGAGCCCTTTGGGACTTGAAACTGGGTACAAGAGCTTTGGTAAGCTCGATAAATTTGGACATGGTAAGTCCTTTCGAAAGTTTTGTGGATTTAGTATAAAGGTTTGCCCTTGTTTTGGCAGGTTCTCCTTGATCTTTCACTACTAGCTGCCATACCAAATCAGATATCCAAATAAGATCCAGGTTTGGGTTGCTCTGTGACTCTGAATTTGAGCTCGTCGATGCCAGAATTCATAGCTTTACGACCAAGGAATTCTGTTAGCACACCAAAGATGTGGAATCACTTTCACGTCCATGGAGGCCAAGGAATCTGTGGAGGCAGAAAAGATGGTACGTACCTGTGTTATATCGACGCTGCTTTGGGAGTCCAAGGATTAATTCCTGTGAAACTCACGGCAAATATGATCGAATTTATCTATGCCTCTGTTGTTTATACGTTTGCTTCACTTGATGCCAATGGGGGCCTCACTGCACGGCCAAAGCTGTGCAGTGAGGGTATTAGAACGGTCTCTTTTTCCGCCAGAAAAGCAGATATTTTGGCGACACGCTCATTCATGGGGTCCACAACCAGGGCGCAGGAAACGACCCGGCTTTGCCAAGATTTTTGTAATAAAAATTTCATAAATAAGTAACATAATTTGTTACTTATTTATCTAAATTCCATTGAAGCTTTCCTTCACTGCGACCATCCTTCTGCGTCACCGAAATTAACTCAAAAACCTGACCAGGAAAGTATGGGGTCGCCCGCTGTCGGATGTTGGATTGCGTGGCAACAGTCTTCCGGCTGCGGGCAGCAGACCCCACGACGTATGGCGATCCTCAGCAGAAGCAGACCATGCGAGTTATCACTACCTGAATGATCATTGCTACGAGAAACACATCTTGAACAACCTCAAAATATCCACGCGTATAGTCATACTAATCGGCATTCTGTCCGTGCTGCTCATTGCCATCGGTTTGATTGGCCTGTCTGGCATCAGTAAGTCGAATGACGCGCTCAAAACGGTGTATGAAGACCGGACCGTGCCGATGGGCCAGATTGCCGACATCAATCGGCTGACGCTTCGCAACCGGTTGACTATTGCTAACAGCCTGATCAATCCTGTACCCGAAGAAATTTACAAAAATACTGCAGAGGTAGAGACCAACATCGCCACCATCAACAAAGTCTGGGCCGCGTACATGGCCACTATGTTGACACCTGATGAGGCAAAGATCGCCAAAAAATTAGCTGAGGATCGTGCTCAATTCGTGCAGGATGGCTTGCGTCCGGCTGTAGCAGCCTTACGTGCCAATGATTTGGAGGAAGCTAAGCGTCTCTCACTTGAAAAAATCCGACCGCTATATCAGCCGGTGAGTGCGGGTATCGAGGCCCTGATGAAACTCCAGCTCGACGTGGCCAAGCAGGAGTTCGACACTGCTGTAGCCCGTTATGACAATATCCGCCTGTTGGCAATCGGATCCATTGTGGCTGGCGTGTTATTTGCCTTTATTTTTGGCCTGGCCCTGGTGCGCGGCATCACTCGCTCGTTGAGCCAGGCGCTCGATGCAGCTCATGCCGTGGCTCAAGGTGACCTGAGCCACCCTATCCATGTGGTCGGCAAGGATGAAGTGGCGCAATTGCTGCGTGCCCTCTCTGAAATGCAGACTAGCTTGGGCAAAGTGGTGGCTTCCGTTCGCCAGGGGTCCGAAAGCGTAGCCACCGCCAGCGCCGAGATTGCTCAAGGTAATCACGACCTCAGTGCCCGCACCGAAAGTCAGGCGAGCGCTTTGGAAGAAACTGCCGCCTCGATGGAAGAGCTTAGCGCCACTGTCAAACAGAATGCGGACAATGCACGACAGGCCAACCAGATGTCCAAAAGCGCCAGCAGCGTGGCTATCCAAGGTGGCGAAGTGGTGGCCCAGGTGGTGGATACCATGAAGCATATTAACGATTCGTCCAAGAGAATTTTTGACATCATCAGTGTGATTGACGGCATCGCCTTTCAGACCAACATTCTGGCGCTGAACGCTGCGGTGGAGGCGGCGCGTGCCGGAGAGCAGGGCCGTGGTTTTGCCGTGGTGGCCAGTGAAGTTCGCAGCTTGGCCGGTCGCTCGGCCGAAGCTGCAAAGGAAATCAAGAGCCTGATTGGAGCGAGCGTGGAACGTGTGGAGCAAGGATCCATCCTGGTCGATCAAGCCGGCGCCACCATGACCGAGGTTGTGAGCGCCATCAAACGCGTCACTGATCTTATGGGCGAGATCAGTGCGGCCAGCAGCGAACAAAGTTCTGGTGTCTCGCAGATAGGCGAGGCGGTTGTGCAGATGGATCAGGTCACGCAACAAAATGCAGCGCTAGTGGAAGAAATGGCCGCAGCCGCTAGTAGTCTCAAATCCCAGTCGCAGGAGTTGGTGCAGGTTGTGGCCGTTTTTAAATTATCGGCCAGCGACGATATTCTGACGTCTTACAGCCGCACATCCCATACGACAACGAGCCCTCGACTAAAGTCAGTAACGCAACCAGCCAAACCCCATAACATTCCTGTAGTAAAAAAACCTGCACTCAATAGCAAAACGAAGACCTTAGCTGCACCTGCAAAGTCTTTATCTCCCTCAATCAATGCCCTGAACGGTGGGGATTCCGATTGGGAAACGTTCTGACCAACTTAATTGGTGCGAGGTATCGTGACTGATTTCAATTTTCCTGATAGTTCCAGTGTAGTTATGGCCGAGCTTGTTCATGCGCTGAATGATTTTCGTGACGCACTGGTCGGTGTGTCACTGGTACTGCAGGACTACCGGTTCGATCTCGAAGGAAATCAACGACAAGAAGCCGTGGCGCTTGCACATGAGTGGGTTCTGAATGCAAAATTTCCCCCAAATAACGGAGAAAAGGTAGATGTTAATGTTTGAGTGACGAGGCGCTTTCAGTCTTCCCGAGTCAGTTGATCGGGAGTTAAGCACTGTTCCTCAATCTACCGTTGAAGACTAACCGCCGTCATTCGAAATTTGTGGGTTGTTGACTGAAAGATCCCCAAAGGCAACCGTAGATACCATGCCTTTTTAGCCCACATTCAGACACAAAATTTCGTCAAATTGAACAAATCGACTTTGAAACAATTTACTTATTTGACGCGTGCGGCTTTATGAGTCAGCCTACGTCCAACTCTTACGAAAAAACGCACATTGGCAAGAATGTGTCCACTGCTGCAGATAAGTCAAGATCCATAATTTTTTGACGAATCCGAGAAGAGGTCGACTCCCAGATTCAGGCTAATACGAGCAATACCGGTTGATGGTCAGATGCGTTGCTTGTCGCGTCCACCCGCATTTCTCTCAGGCGGGGTGCCAAGTCCCGGCTAACAAAGATGAAGTCGAAGGTGAACGGCGGGTCGGGCCATTGAATCTTGTCATACAGGCCCACGGTCGGGGCATGGGACTCACCGGGATGAGTGATTTCCCAGGCGTCACAGTAAGGTGGCGTGGCATCCTCGATCGCGGCGAGCAGCCGCGTCCGGTCAGTGGACTCGGGCCGACAGTTGAAGTCACCGGTCAGGATCGCTGATGCAGCACGTGGCACGAAGAAAAACGGGCCTTCGGATACATGACCTGGTCGCACGCTCCCAGCTTGGGCGGTGGCTTCTTGATGCAATTCGCGCAGCCGCTCTACCTGAGATGCGCGTTGTCTGCTGGAATAGTATTCAAGGTGGGTGGTTGTGACGCGTACAAAACCCAACGGCGTGTCGAGTGTGACTTCCAAGGCGATCCGTTGCATGCTGGGAACGCCCGGGTCGGCTGGCCATGGCAACAGATGGCGGAACACCTGCAGCACCGGAAAGCGCGAAAAAATCATGTTGCCAAAGGTGCGCCGACCACTGGGTGGATGGGGGGTGTCCGTGGCCACGCCTGTGATCCCAGCATACCCCGGCAGACGATCGACCAAGCCCTGGAACTGGTCGCTGCCATCGCAACCCTGTAGTTCGGGGTAACCGGCGGATACCTCCTGGAGGCACAACACGTCGAAGTTGGCCACTCGGCGTGCATGGGCCACGATCCGGTCAAGATCCACCCGGCCATCGGCCCCGCGCCCCCATTGGATATTCCAGGTAATGAGCTTCATGCATCGTCCGAAATATTTGATCCGGACTTCAACCGCCTGTTACGGCATTTCCATAACGTTCAGTGTCCCGACCCGAGCGACGCTCGGAGGCGAACCACCATGATTGTTTGGACTCAATAGCTTCACGGGACTCAAGTGCTTGTTTTACCTGCAAGACCATCGCATCATCTGGCCCATAACGAACCAGCAGCTTCTTGTGCAGCCGTTTCAGTTTGTCAAGGTTTCTGGACATGATTTTCCTCCAACAACTTTTTGAAAATTACACTCACTTGCTGTTAATTTTTCGAGTCAGACCGCCTTGACCTTGTGGCGTCATTGAGGCATGCTTTAACGCTGACGTCAGGGAATCGTAAAAGAATGCGTGAGTGTTGGCAAGTCCGCTTTCTTTCACCCCGAATGAAGGTCATCCTGGTACTTCAAACAGGGGGAACCTATGAAACTAGCTACTCTCAACCACCGCTCACAGGAAATTGAGCTAAAACTGGCGCTGCCAACCTCTGACCCAGCGAGCTTGGCAAAGCAACTGGCTCGGGTGCCTGTATTGGCGCGGCGCAAGCCGACTCACCAGCATTTGCATAACGTCTACTACGATACGCCCGAGCAGATCTTGCGCCAGAAGTGCATCGCATTGCGGATACGGCGCGTTGGCAGCGATGCGAAGCCGGAGTGGCTGCAGACCCTCAAGACCGGTGGCCGTGGCGACTCGGCGTTGAGCCAGCGTGGCGAATGGGAAGTACCCGTGCCCAGCGCCACATTGGCGTTGGATGTCCTCAAAGTCACGCCGTGGTCCGGCATTGACCCTGATGGCACAGTGTTTCGGGCGCTGAAACCAACCTTTGTGACGACCTTCGAGCGGATCAGCTGGTCGGTGCGCCGGCGCGACGGCAGCATGATTGAGGTGGCGCTAGACCTCGGCCACATCATGGCGGGCGAGAAAAGAACCCCCCTTTGCGAGCTGGAGCTTGAACTACTGGCAGGCCAGCCGGCAGCGCTGTTCGACCTCGCCCAGCAGATTGCCCGCACCATCGCAGTGTTACCGCTGACGATGAGTAAGGCCGAGCGCGGCTATGCCTTGGCCCAGGATGCCCTCGACATGCCGCTACGCGCCCAGTCGCCCAAACTCACAAACGATCTGTCGTTGCCTGCGGCTGCAGGGCGCGTAATGCGCGAAATGTTTTGCCAGTTCACGGCCAACCTGAACGCGCTGCGCACCTCAGATGATCCTGAAGTGGTGCACCAGGCGCGGGTCGGTTGGCGCCGCTTCCGAAGCGCATTGCGGCTATTCAAACCAGCCCTGACGGTCGACGCAATGCCGTCCTGGCAGGCACTGCACACGCTTCTGAGTTTCTTGGGCGAATTGCGGGATATCGATGTAGCTTGGACCGATACGCTGCCGCCGCTGGCGGACGCTTATACGGCAGGAGATGCTCGGCGCACAGACGCGTGGCATGCGATGACACAGTCCTTGCTGCACGCCGCCAATCTCCAGCGCAAATCTGTGCGATACGCGCTTCATGAGCCAGCGGTCGGTGCCAGCTTGCTTGCGACCACCCAATGGCTGGAAGTGTTGTCTGCGCGGAATGGGCCAGGCGATGCAGGGGTTGAAGTAAAAGTATCCCTGCGGCGCTGGAGCAGGCGCCGCATTGTGCGCCTGCATCGGCAACTGAAGCTCGCGCGCAAGGACACCGACAGCCCCGACAGTCAGCATCGTGTTCGCATCCTCGCCAAGCGAATGCGCTACGGTATCGAGGCCCTGCGCACCTATTTACCCAAGCGGCGTACGAAACGCTGGTACCTGCAGGCTACAAGCCTGCAGCTGAGCCTCGGGGCCGCACGTGATGTCATGCAAGCGGGTGCGCTGGTCGCAAAACTGGAAACAGACCGTGGACTTGTCGAGTTCTTACGTGGTGTCGCCGTTGGACAGACAAGGCCGGGATAACACCGCGCGGGCCGATGCGGGTAAAGGCTTCCATCGGCGAAGTTTCGGAGTAGATCTGGCCCATGCAACCATGGATTCTGACTCATCATTGCGTTCATTGCTTGCATGCAGGATCAATACCGATATAAACTTTGATTGTTGTTCAACAAAAGGGAATAAGTATGGCCACCACGACCAAGAACCCAGCCGCCACACCTGCTGCCAGCCAGGCAACTGATGCCGTGACGACAGCAGCCCCGCTCAAATCGACCGCTAGACGAACCGCGCAGTCGACGCAACACGTGGCCAAACCAACAACAGAGAAACCCGTCAAGGTCAAAAAATCGAAACTGGTGCGTGACCGTTTTACCCTACCCAAGACCGAATACACGGTTCTGGACGAGCTGAAACAGCGCGCCAACAAACTCGCTCACACGGTCAAGAAAAGCGAGTTACTGCGCGCTGGTGTTAAGGCACTGGCTGCTATGCCTGATCGGACCTTCCTGAGCGCACTGAATGCTGTACCAACCATCAAAACAGGAAACACCAAAACAAAAAAGTGAAATAAATTGCCACCGAGGGGATGGCGACTTAGATCAAAAAGTCGGCTAGAGGAATTCTGGCGACTGCACGGTTACCACAATGGCTGAGGTCGGGGCCAATGCCTCGTGTTCGCGATTGCGTAACCACCATAGCGCCCCTTTTTTGATGGTGCAATCCGTCGTCTGCAAACCAATCAGCTGGGCGACCGCCTGTCCCAGCATGGGTTGATGCCCTACCACCAAAATTTTAGTATCGGCGTCGGACCATTGCAGCATTTTCAACAGCTGTGATGCGCTGGCTCCAGGCGCAAGTTCGGGGCGCAGCTTGTATTTCCTGCCGAGTGCCTGCGCAGTTTGCTCGGCCCGGCGCGCCGGACTCACCCCGATCCGGGTACCTTTTGGCAATTGACGGTTGAGCCAGCCCGCCATGCGCGCGGCCTGTTTTTCACCTCGTGGCGTGAGCCCGCGCTGCATGTCATCACACCCCAACACCCAGTCCAGAGCCTCTGCGTGGCGCCAAAAAATAAGGTCCATGTTCATGCACTCCAGCGGTTGTCGTGCCCAGCATAACGAGCCATCAAGACCGTTTGGGCGCCATGAGTGGGGCGACGGGGATCACGTCTGACACGGCCATATGCCGTCAGGCATCAGGTCCCAAGCGTCCTCATTATCATGCAGGCAAACGATGCAATGCAAAGATTCATTTGCCGTGTTTCCGGTGCGAGGGGGCCACGGACTGCGACGTTCGCAAGACCCGCAGTCGTTCCAGCAGCGCTTCATCGGGCACCATGACTGCAGCGACTGCACCGGGGTAGACCATGCCTTCATTGCCGTCAAGGGTGATGACATCCCCTTCGTGGAGAAGCAAGTCTCCGAAGCGGACCGAACGTGCTGTCAAGTCGATTTGGAGGCTTTCACAGCCCACGAGGCAGACCTTTGCCAATTGTCTGGCAACTACTGCAGCATGTGAGGTGCGTGCACCGCGCTGCGTCAGCAGGCCTACCGATGATTCCAGGGCAGCGATGTCACCCGTCTGCGCATCCTGTCGAACGAGAACGATGCTGGCGTCCTGCGCATTGCGCGCCGCAGCGCGTTGGCCATCCAGCGCGATTTCGCCTGATACCACGCCGGGGCAAGCTGGTATGGCTTGGCCCAGAGGGCGGACCTGAGAATTGGGGTTACCTTGCGAAGCCAGTCGCACCGTGCCAATATCTTCCTCTTGCAATGCCGACGTTCGCTCCATAGTGACGGCGGCGTCAATCAGGCCCTCGTCCATGAGATCGAGCGCAATCCGGGCCGCTGCCATTGGCGTACGTTTACCGGGTCGGGTTTGCAACATGTGCAGTTCGCCGTCCTGAACAGTGAATTCGAAATCCTGCATGTCTGTGAATTCACGCTCCAGTGCCTGCGCCGACTCTTCCAGCTTGCGCCAGGCGTCCGGCGCCACATTGGTGAGAACCTGGTGTCCATGTGCGTTCCTGCGACCAGAAACGACGTCTTCACCCTGCGCATTGACCAGGAAATCCACCCACAGCCGTCGCTCGCCGGTCATCGGGTCCCTGGTGAATCCCACACCGGCACCGGAGTGGCCACCGCTATTGCCAAACACCATGCGTTGAACCGTTACGGCTGTGCCCATGGAGGGGTCAATCTGGTTGAGCTTGCGGTATTCCTGCGCCTTCTGAGCTTGCCAGGACGCAAAGACAGCGCGAATCGCACCTGACAACTGCTCGTTGACATCCTGCGGAAAGGCTTGTCCGGCATGCTGCTGGTAGAGCGTCAGAAAACGCCGCTTCAAATTGCGTAATTCATTGAAGTCCAGCAGCCGTTCATCGCGCCCCTGTGTGACGAGTTCGATCTCGTCCTCAAACAGAGATGCCGGCAGGCCCGCCACCACCTCGCCGTAGCTGGCGATCAAGCGTCGATAGGCATCCCAGACCAGTCGTGGATTGCCGGTTTGGCGCAGCAGACCCGGAGCGGTCTGGTCACACAGGCCGATGTTGAGCAGTGTTTCCATCATGCCTGGCATGGACACAGGTGCGCCGGAGCGCACAGACACGATCAATGGTTTGTGCGCATCGCCAAATACCAAACTCGTCGCTTCTTCCAGGGCGGGAAGCCCGACCGTGAAAACCGGCAGCAAGCACTCGTCGGGGGATTGCGTGTAATGCGTTCCAATCACCAGCGCAGGCGGAATAGGAAGCCCAATGTCTGCCATGCGCAGAAGGTTATAGGCTTTGGACCCCATGTTATCTTGGTTCGGCTTGTGATGCGGGGGCGTGTTGCCGCTGGCAATCAGATACAAATTTTTGGGCCAGTAAGTTACGGATTTCATTCAGCTATCCCTGTTTTGGTGAACACCATCTGCCGCAGCGCATAGCCGGCGGCGAGAAGACCGTCCGACGCTTTCTCGATCGTAGTGGCCAAATCGCTTGCCAAAAACAAGCCGGCCGGAGAAGCATAGAGGGTGCGAACAATCGTCACGCGGGCCTGGCGCGACAGCTCATCACAGAGCCGTTCAGCACGCAACATGCGCCAAAGCGTCTGCAAGAACAACTCGCTGTCGGCGGGGTCATCTCGTTCACTGACATGACGCGCGATCTCGATGGACTTGACCTGATCTTGAATTGCGACAAGCGTCGTGTCGGCCAGTCGGCGCAGTACCTCATTGACTGGCGTGGGCAGGCCTGACAGGGGTTCCATCAGCGTCATGGAGTAGATATAGATTGCTTCTTCCAGAGCGTCCGCCACATCATCCGCCTTTGCCAGAAGCTCCACCACGGGTATCCATCGTTTTTGACTCCCGGCGCGCTGCCGCGCGTCCATGAGCAAGTGATCTGCCTGTCTCTCCCAGGTTTTGGCGCGTACCACGAGACTGGCGCTCTGGGTTGTGTCCACAGTAGTTCCGCTTTCGAGCGCATCGCACAGTGACAGCGCGAGCGCATGACAGTAGGCGGCATGCTCCGCCAGCAGGTCGAACTCGAAGGTACGTTTGCGCAGCACGCGAGCCAGCAACATCCGAGCCTCGTCAGCCACCAAAGCCACCGGCTGTTGCTGGCGCAGCATGCTCGTGGAAATGCGCATGAGCTCAAGCAGGAACTCGGTCGCGGGCGTTTCGCCCAGTACATCGTCAAGGCGATCGCCCACGCGAAACGCCTCGCTGTCCACCGCTTGCATGGCATTGAAAACCAGTCGTTCCCCGCCCGCCAGCAGCCAGGCCATGTGACCCCATTCCTCCTTCGCGGCACGTCGCAGCAGGTTGATCGCCTGAGGTTTTCGTACAAAATTTTGGAGGCGTTTGCGAGCGCGATTCCAGTCGATGACAAACACAATGCGCGAGGCGACGGCCTCCAAGCCACCCATCAGCAGGTCATCATCCTCGGCCTTGAACGTGGCCTTGCCAACGAGGTACGGCTTGTTCGCATTGAGTCCGTCGGAAGTCATTGGGTCGAACACGGTCCATTCAAAACCGACTTCTTCCAGCATCTGGCGAAAGAAATCAAAGCGGCCGCCGTGCAGGTCGGAATACGTGAGGCTGACCGTATGGCGTTCCACTTCAATCACGAGAACGTGTACATCGTTGGTCCCAATATCGTTCTGAATCAGAAGTCGTGAGCCATCACGGGTCACCGCTGTATCCAGTCCCGGGTGCGAAAACTTCAGTGGTGCCGTGCGATGCAAGCCGCGCATGAACGCCAGGATCAGCGGCCGATCGGCATCCTCGATTTGCCAGACGTGTGCTCCATCCAAATTCTCGGTGGCAATCTCGCTGGCCATCGCATTAAGCTGCTTATGTAGATCCATCACCAGGATATGAAAACTGTTGCCAGCTTTACGGTTGCCATGGGTCAAGTCAGTCAGCGCCTCCCGGCCAAGCCCTTCGTCATCTTCCATTGCATGAAGTTTTTGAAGCCACTTGTCACGTTGGGCCAGCAGCTCCGGGTGGCTTTCCCGACCACTGTCGCAGAGCGGGCGCGCCATGATGGACAGATCCGCCACCAGTGCATCCAGCAATTGGTCCAACTGGGGAATGATCATCGTTTTGTCATCAAAGTAAGCAGTCTTGACCAGATCCTGAAGCCAACCCGCGTCGTGCAGGCCAACTTGTGCCAGTTCACGACCCCAGTCCGTGATGGGTGCCTCGGGTGAGTTGGCATGCTGGGCGGCAGACTGAAGCATCGTCAGATACAGCTTCAGGCGGTCATTGGCCAATAGCGCAGCCTTGACCCAAGCGGGCATCAGTAAGGATTGCTGGCCCAATGAGGCGACAGCCTTTTCTTTGAGCATGAAAATTCTCTATTTGGGGTGAAATTTACGAGCGATGCTAAAAAAATGATGTGGCGAATTGATGACAAAGACTGCATTGCCTTTCATATCCTTGTTATCTTGATGAATATCAAGCTGCCAGTGTCGCTCGATAGGCGTCAATCGATTCACATCAGGTCATTGCATGTATGCGGGCAACTGGGAGACGCACAATGAGTTGCCGTTCACAAAAAAATTCAATCAATCCAAAGGGTGTGTCGACGCCGATTGAATGTTGACCCCCACACTGCCTGTTTACGACTTTAATTGCGCGGAACACTAGAAACAGTCACACCGATTTACACAAAGAACCCGGTCCAATGTACAGAAGATCATTCCCGCCAAAGTAAGCTCCAACCTTAATCCGGAAGTTTGCGGTTTCTGAGCTTGAGTAGCCTCCATGTCAAGAGACGCCCAGTGCGCAAAACTTGGCAAGTTTGACTTCCAGTCAACGGCCATTGACCAGTACCCGCTAGCGATTCTCAAGAGCCGGACACCGGCAGTGACTGATTTTTTGGGCTGACGGACCGCAATGGAGAATTCGGTTCGGCGAATGGCCGTTATGGAGCAGCAACTCCGAATACCCGCTTCTGGTCGAGTCCGGGTCGTCAATTGGTTGAAATCGTGGCGATACAGCTGACTGTCGGGCTACTGACGGCAAAGTCAGGTATCGGGCGGGCATTTTGAATTTCTGTAGACCCGCTATCGCTGCAGACCAGTCTCAGACTTTCCTGCCGCCAATGTCAGCATTGTGGATCTGTCGAGGTCAATCGAAGGACCGCTTTATGGAGCACTGCATTTACTCCGGCAAATTTCGATTGCGGTGCCCAGTGGCCTGTATTGAGCAGGCATTTCAGTAGTCTGATCGTCGGGGCCAAGCTGGAGTCAACAGCCACTGTCAGGTTTACGGCCGCTTTAATATTCAGTTTTGGCAAGCCTTGACTCTATGAGTTCAATAGCTGTGATAAATGCTGTAAAGTTGTTTACGACTTTGACTCGGCATGTTGTCAATTTTCCACGCCGCTAACCCGCATGAATGCTAGGTGCCTGTTTACGACTTTAATTGCCCAGAATAACTGGTGTTATTAAAGTTAAAAGCTGTCCAAAATGCACCAGCATTTACATATTTTCAATAACTGTCGAACGCGGCAGTTTTCATCTTAAATGTTCGTCGATAAAATGAAGCCTGTTTGGCTGCCCAACGCAGATATTCCGACCAATTAAAGTCATAAACAGGCACCTAGCATTCATGCGGGTTAGTAGCGTATCGATTAAACAACATGTCATCCTGAAGTCGTAAACACACATTCAATTTACAAGACTCCGATCTGTTGTCAAGGCAGGAACCGTACGCAGCTTCAGGCCCAAAGCAGTCTGACGACGCTAACCTTTAACGCTTACCAAAACTACGAAAAGCTTGTTTCAAGGATTGCCACCATACCCTCGTGACATTTGAGCTTGCAGTCAACTTATTCGGGCACAGCTTCTGTTCATCCTGAAATTGATACCGATGATTCTGGTAAGACTTGATGCATTCACGGATTTTTATGCTTTCCCGCGCATAGGAGTCCGGGTGCTGAGACAAGTACTCGCCGTCTTCAAGAAACGCAGGTACAAAAGTGAATTCGGATCGATCTAGGTCCAGATAGCTGCCTAAGCGTTGGCGAATTTTTTCTGCCCTCGATATCCATGCGTTCTTTTCTTCGGCCAGGTAGGGATTAAGTTTCAACAACGCTTCCAAATCACCTATTAGTGCATCCGTGAAGTAATACTCGAATCGACTCATTTGGTTTTACAAATATGAACCGTTCACGGTTCGGCATAGCCTGAAAGTAAACCGTATGGATGGTGAATTCATGACTGTTCCTCGCGTGCAAGTTTGGTGGCCAAGTTGTAGATATTCGTTCGAAGCTCTGCAAGTCGCTCATTTTCTGCGATCAGCATCGTGCCAATGATGTCACCATCCCCACGACTAACTAGAACAATATCATTGAAGCTGCCCATTCCACCAAATGCTGATCGAAGGTGTTTGATCCCGAAGAAATCCAAAGACCTAATGAGCTTGGCGTCCTTCCTTAACCATTCGGCCCAGCTTGTAGAGTCATTGGATTGCAAAAGCTCTGAGGCTTCGTCAAGCATAAGCGCAAGGGATTCAATTTCTGGATGCATGATGAGTAATCGAATTAAATGACTTCTACCGCCCCACTGGAGCCGTTCGCACGGCACTCTTACCGCGTGTGTTTACGACTTTAAAAAAGCGTCTCCAAAATTCATCACCCCGCAAAGTCGCGTAGATGTTAAGGCCGTGTTTACGACTTTAATTGCTCGGAATAGCAGAATGACTTAATTCGACCGGTGCAAATACGGTCATTGGTTTTCTTTAATGCTAACGAGCGCTGCCAGACGCAGAAACCTTCACATCAACTGTGCCAACTGGAGTGTGCGGCACAAGGCGGATGCGCCCAGTTTGCGCAACAGAAAATACCTTCGGATCCTCTGCGTTAGAAGTAAAAAGTACGAAATAACTGGCTATAGAAGGAATCCCAATCTCGCCCTCGTAGCAAATGCCGCGCCAAAAGTCGTCAACCTGCGTAAGAGGATTGGTCATCGCCTGACCTATTGGGTGTCTTAAATCATCCAAAAAAAGGAAATAAGGAACCAGGACGTTAGCTTTGGGCAAGTATTGTGACGACAGACACGTCTTAAATATCAACTGACGGGTTGATGGAGCTTTTGGAATAGCCCGACCGACATAGAAACTTTTCCCCTCGGCAAACTCAAAAACGGGTTGATCGCTATCGAGCGAAAGTCCGTAGGTTTCAGATAGATGCATGGGTTGAAACAGCACTTCAGTAAATGAAGCATGGCTTACGGTCTTCGCCACCAACCCTTGCCGCAGTTCAGGAACGTTCGCACAACCAGCAATGAAAATTGAGGAGAGAAGTAGCGCGTTTGAAAATTTCATCATGAATGTTGTTTTCCTTCACTTAAGGTAGTTTTCAAATGCTTGAAGAAGGACGCTTAAGCCGGTGGCAATAGCAGCCCACGCATTGAGTTTTGATTGCAAAGTCAGTCTGGCAATAATTTCTGGCGGTGGCCCGCTCAAGTAAGCCATGGGAAATACAAGTTTCAGGCTAGCAGACCAAAACCATAAAGTTGCAGAGATCACTGCGAACAATATTGACGTGTAAGTAAGCGTAGTCATGGGATCTCCTTCGGTTCAATCGATCAATTTCAGGCGAGTTTTTTGCCACACAAATTTAACTTCGTTATCACCGGGCGACTTGCGAAATTTAGACAGCACTGTCGCAACGGAATAGAAAACGAAACCCAGTACGAATAACTACACCTATATCCATTTGTTTTCCTTCAAGTAGCAGCAACACCACCAGCTACCAACATAGTTATTCCCAAGTACCAGGAACGCATGAACCAAACTGGCACATCAACTTTTCTAGCGTAAACCCAGACATAGAGAGGGACCACAAAACAAAGTATGCCCTTGAACGGGTTGCCGGTAAATGCATGTAGTGCAATGGCCAACTGGGCGCACACCATCAGCGCCATACCCAGAAGTAAGACTATTCCTGAAATAGAAAAATTCATCTGCTTTCCTTTATCAAATTGGCACAGTGACCAGAAGTTGCTCGGGTAGTTTTCACTTCTTCGTTTCCTAGAACAAGTCGAAATCAGATTGTGTTGGATCAGCTGGCCGCGCCTGTCGCTCAAGCTCAGCAAGCGCGGCTTGGAGAAAGGATTTCACCCTGAACTCCAGTGCCAACAAAGAAACTGCCGCTGGGCACTCCAAAAGCTCACCACTGAGTCGCTGTCCGTCTCCATTGGGGTCGGCAGCAAGCAGAACCAGAAGCCACAGGCATGCTTCACCCACCTCTACGCCGCTAGGCAGTTCAGTGGAACGAGTAGCCACCGCATCAAGAAACGACTGGATTACTGCCTCAGCCGACAGCCAGCTTTCTTCAGCTTCTTCATTGGTAGTGACCATTGCATTCATCCGTCGAATGCGATCTGTCATTTGATCCCAACGGATGAGGGTGGCCGAACCTTGATTGAGCGCTTCATGCAGGATTCCTTTACTTCAAAACAGGTTCGATACAGGCATTGCAATATCAAGCGTTCGCCTCGGGCCGGCTAGCCGAGCGGAAAACGCATCGCGTGTCATCGCCAGTTCGGCCATTGCCTCTCGCAAAAAATCTTGCTGTGTTGTCATCTACTTCGCTCGCTTCAATTGGGCGTAAAAATTCTCATGCGGTCCCACAGATAGCAAAACAAACTCAGTGGGCTTCTTTTTGTCGGGTTGCAACTTGTAGGCCAGCAATGTTTCCTGGTGGTTGAGCTTGAACTTGTGAACAAACACCCCCACCAGATCGCCGCGCTTTTCTTTGCCAATAAATGGATTCTTTGCAACTTCCAGCACTGCAGCATCGAGCACTTTCTTGTCCTTTGCATGCAGTTTTTTTGCAAGCCGGTCGAATGAGGCAGTCGTGAGAGCCGTCAACACCATCGCTCACCCGAACTGGTAGGCTGAGACTTGGCCCGCTTTAGCCTCTTCGAGGGACAACATCGTGTCCTGGATCATCCGCAAGGGAAGATCGGGGTTGTCCAGGACCGCCTTGCCGATACGCGCCCAGTATTCGATCTGCTTGGGAACCGAGCGATGCTCAGCCGCCGCAACGGTCTTTGCATCCGCCACCAGATCATCAGAAAGTTTCATTGCGACAGCCATAGGGGACACTCCTTTGAATTGGTTGTATTGTAACGACAGAAGCAACCTTTTGCAACTTACAGCGCGGTGACAAACATTTCTTCGAGAAGGCTTGGATTGAAATCCACGTATCTCTGAGAACAGTCGATAGAGCTGTGGCCCAGCAGCACAGCCACGGTGTCCATGTCGCCTGTCGCGATCAGGACTTTCCCCGCGAATCCGCGCCGCCCGCTGTGGCTGGAGTCCTTGATACCAGCACGCTTGTACAGGCGGGTGATATGGCTCTGCAGGGAGTCGCAGGCCTTGTAGTCCCTGCGCTCCCCAGTCTCCAGCGTACGACGCTTTGTATTCTGACTCAGGGCAGCTATTCCGAGCAATTAAAGTCGTAAACACTGGCCTAGCATCCATGCGAGTTTGCGGGCCGTTGGATTTTTGAGACGGATTTATAAAGTCGTAAACACGTACGTTGATTGCTGTCGCTAAACGGCTGCAATCCATTGACTTTGCCATTTGGCCCACATCTGATTTTGGCTATGGGCCAGTTTCCGACATTCGAGCACGACAGGTATCTGAAGATTGAAACTCAAATGGTGAAGTTATTCAGGACTTGGCGACCACCATCGACTCTTGGATGCCCATGTGGTTATGGCTCCCGGGAGATTGCGAGCATCAGCCGCTAAATGTCCGCTGGGCGGGGCGTAAAAAAACACTAGTCACTACCAATTACTCGTGCATCCGCTTGAGGTTTCGCCCAATGTCCATTGTGGATTTAAGGAAGAAATTAGGAGCAGCACTCGAGCCTTGCTCTGGGAAATTCTAGGTTATCGTGTGGACGACAGCAAACTAAACTGCATTCCGCCAACCATGTCTGATCTGATTGAATTTTTCCACCAAAACATCCGAAAACTGAAGGCTGATGGGGACGACGGCTTTGAAGGTTTAATGGCTGCTATTCTGGGCAATTAAAGTCGTAAACACGGCTCTGGCATCCATGCGGGTTTGTGGATGGACGAATTATTGAAGAATGGATTTGAAGTCGTAAACGGCAGGTAAGCAGGCCACCAAATTGAGAGACAGTGGGGTATTCAATCTTTTTTAATTTCATAACATTCGAACTCAAATGGCCAATTACGATGCGATGACGGAGGATGCCTTTCCGGTTCTTTTGGATCTCCTGATTCGGCTCGTTGAGACGAAGGCGGGTCAAAAGATTGAGCCGGGTGATGAATGGCGAAATGACGCTCAAACTCTTGCATTGAAGCTGTTCAAACACTTGGTCTCGATGCATGCCCTTTCACAAGGTGCAACTGTGGAGTATTCAAACAAAGTGCAGCTTTCCCACATAGATCACAGCTCTATCATCGTGATTGCACGGGCCGCCTTGGAGACCTATTTGGTTTGGCACTACCTGTACGCCCAGCCGAACACTGAGTTAAGCCGGTTCAGGTATTTGACCTGGAAACTTGGCGGTCTAATGGATCGCCAGAGGTTGCAGGCAGTGTCCAAAATTGGTCTTGAAGTGCAGGCCAAAGAGCTGTTTGTGGTGGACGCGCTGCGGGCGGAAATTAGCGCCTTTCCCCAGTTCTTGATATTCAGTGAAAAACAGAAGAAGAGACTATTGGATGGTGACTGGAAAATAGCAACGGGAACGGCGGATATTGCTTCCGCAGCCGGATTCCACGGGGTTTATTTCAGCAACGTGACCCGTCCTGAAATAAGTTGACACCTTTGAGAATCAAAAAAGGCAAGTCAAATGGACACAGGAGTTAAAAGAAGCCAGCGCGATTACACACTGGCTTTTAAGTTGGGCGTGGTCGCCCAAGTAGA
>Ga0209724_1000850_pt1 | contig 28892 bp, 29 predicted proteins | sample grotaG_FD_184143 | JGI IMG/M metagenome (GOLD analysis project Ga0209724, IMG submission 184143) | Glacier valley bacterial and archeal communities from Borup Fiord, Nunavut, Canada, to study Microbial Dark Matter (Phase II) -... | ecosystem: Environmental > Aquatic > Freshwater > Ice > Glacier ...
CCAGCAGGGCCGGCCGGCGAGGGGCTACCCCTCGCTACCGGCAGTTAACGTCTAGGCCGATTCGGCCCGCAAAAACCCAGCACGAACTCCGCCTTTTAAGCCTTCTAGCAGCTCCAATCCCACCTTCTCCGCACTACAACATCTCCTCAGACTGATTCGGACGGGGCAAAGACTTCGCATGCCCGACGAGATGACGTTTCGATTGGATTGCGCGCCAATAGCCTGGCTTGAGGATAGTTTTGCGGTTATGAGCGATCGACTGCCTCCAACACCGAGCTCGGCGGTTCCGTCGCATGAGCACATGGACAAAGTGTTTCTCGGATCACAACCCGTGCTGTCCTCAAAGGTGGAAGTGGTGGACTATGACCCTCACTGGCCTTCGCTCTACGAAAGCGAACGAGCGCGCATCTCAAGTGTCCTCACGGATGCCGCTATCTCCCTCCACCACGTCGGGTCCACATCCGTTCCCGGACTCGCCGCGAAACCCGTCATTGACATCGACCTCATCGTCGCCAATTCCGCCAACGAGGCAACTTACCTTCCTGCGCTCGAGGGCGCCGGATATCGACTTGTCATCCGCGAAGAAGGATGGGAAGAACATCGTGCTTTCAAAGGCCCGGACACGAACGTGAACCTCCACGTTTGGAGCGATGGGGCCGATGAGCCCGCCCGGCATCTTTTATTCCGCGATTGGTTGCGCGAACATCCCGAAGACCGCGACCTCTACGCGGCGACAAAACGCCAGGTCGCCCTCGAGGACTGGAAATACATCTCGGATTACAACGCGGCAAAAGCTCCAGTAATCCGAGATATCTATGCCCGCATCTTCGCCAGCAGGGCGAAAGAAACGGCGCAATAGGAAATACAGGCATGGCGCCATGCAATGAATGGCGCCATCCAATGAATGTCGCCAACGAAGCACGTCCCATGCACAACAGGGCTTCCCCACAAGGGGAGCATAGATGACCACATTCTGACCACGCTTCGTCGAAAACAGGCCTGTCGACAGATATCGAGCGCTTGCAAATTTAGCCCGGAGAAGGTTCCCTTTGCGAACGTGGTGGCCGTGCAGACGACTATCGAAATCTGTGTAGGCGACTTCGGAAAATGGCATCCGCAATCTTCTTCACCGCGGCCGCGGTCTCGGCGTCAAAGATAACGATGAGTATCGAGTCTTTGGGTGTCAAGGACTCCGACCTGAAATCGGTTGGGAGCCGCCGTGCTAAATCGGGGTGTTCTCGCCGCCTCGGTAACCCGTGGCTTCAAGCTGGGCGTAAGAAATTTTGCCCTCGACCCATTTCTGGGTTGCGGTCTTTGATCGGGACGGCGACAGCAAGACCGGAAGCTCGACTGCCCAGCGATTTGGGACTGTCGTGAATCCGGGACGTGTTTCGGTGGGGTCGTCTTCCGTTCGATCCAGGTCAATCATCAGAGACGCCCACCCGATCGACAAATTTGAATAGGCGTTCACCAGCGCACCAACGACGTCTTCGATGTCTTCCAACAGGACTTCCTGCGCGACGTCGGATTTACCCTTTCGGCGGCGGACTTGAGTGCCGGCCGAGTCATCAACGAACCAATGGGAGTGGAGCAGAGTGTTGCGCCCTTGCATGGCTTCCCTCGCACCAGCGGCGGCATCCTGCAGCCACTCTGTCGTTCGGCGACTTGGAGCACGAACCCTCAGCAGCGGAATAATGTGGTCAACGACTTGAGAAAACGGGGCGGACGCCAGCAACGCCTTCCCTATCCGTGGGTCCTCGTCGATGAGATCGTGAGCAACAATCCTGGTCATGGCTTCGACCGACGCTGCGCGAACGCTGAGTTCGCCCAAAGCGCGAAGGTGGTGATCATTCAACATGTCTGGACTCTACGTCCGCGTCTAACCCATCAGGGGTCAACCGAGCTGCTTTCGCTCATGAATTGGGCTTCAAGGTAGAGGCTTTACGGCGTCCGTTGGGGAATCCGTACACGGAATGGTGAGGTAGGTGTCCCAGTGAAGTTTCCGCTCTCGGGCGCTCTGACCCGTCAACTTAACGACCGGACACCACGACGTGCTCGTCGATAGTGCGGAGGCGGTCATGCCCTGTTCCTGCGACGATGCGAGCCGCGATCAGCATGCCAAGCAATATTGCCAACAGGATGGGGAACGTATTTCCGATTAGCCACAGCCCCCAGTTCCCCGGGGGGAACACGCTCGGGTCGAAGAGGCCCCCTTGCTCCGATCGTGCGCCAAGGTAGTCGCTCTGCAGATCAATAAGGACGGCGATGACAATGGCCACCGCCAGCGCGACCGCCGATATCACGATCGCCGCTGTGAGCAACATTCTCAACACTGGTTGAGTGTGCGAATCGAAAATGATCTCTGACATGAATGTGAAGGTATCAGCAGCCGTGCCATCTGCAGCGCTTTCTGGGGCATCGCCATTGGACGTGATCCACCCAAGGAGCGTCCGCGTCTTGCTCGCCGCCGAGCGTTCCACTTGCGGGCGTCCGAAGCAGTCGATGACAACCGCCCCTGACGCCTCGCCTTGCTTGGGGCGAGGATGTCCAGGTTCGGTGACTGGGGAGGTGATGCGGCCCAGTAGCATCTTTTCATGCGCAGGATGTCGGCACGAGGCCCCACCACCGCTGAAGGGGAGCGCTTACTGATTCTGTCGGCAGGGGTGGGATCGGGGCACAACAGTGCCGCGGCGGCGGTTCAGCAGGCGTGTGCCACGCGCGCCGACGTCGCGGAGGTTCAGGTGCTGGATGTGCTGGAGAAGAGCAGCGTGCTTTACCGCGACATGCTGGGGAAGGGTTACTTTGCCCTGGTCAAGGACTTGCCGTGGCTGGTCGAGTGGGGGTACGACATCAGCGACCCGCCGTTTCGGCGCCGCGGCCCGATCGACCCCTGGACACGGGCGAATGCCCTTCCGGTCATCGGTGAGATTAAGCGATTCCGACCGACCGCGATTGTGTGCACGCATTTCCTACCGGCCCAGTTGGTGGCGTCACTGCTCCTTCGCGGCGTGATTGACGCCAGGACCGCTGTCGTCACGACGGACTACGATTTTCAGGGCCTGTGGCTCACGGGTGTGTTTCACGCGCTCTTCGTGGCGAGGGAGGAGGCGAGGGTGGAGCTGACGGCGCTCGGCCTGCCTCCCGACCGGGTCGCGGCCACAGGCATCCCGATCGCCACACAGCCGAACGCGGCGCCCACGCGCGATGCCAACGAGCCTCTGATGCTGCTGATCTCTGCAGGCGCGAGCGGCGGCGACTACGCCGTCGCGGTCGTGCGGCAGACGCTGCACATGCGCTCCCCGTTCACGGCAACGGTCGTGTGCGGACGCAATGACGCACTGCGGCAGCGTATCGAGCAGCTCGTGGCGCCCGCTGGTAACCGCTATCGCGTGCTCGGATTCACGGCGGAAATGCCGCAGCTGCTGCGCCGCGCCGACCTGTTCGTGGGCAAGCCGGGCGGGCTGTCGGCGTCGGAGTGCATGGCCGCAGGGCTGCCCATGGTGCTGGTGAACCCCATCCCGGGGCAGGAAGTTCGCAACGGGGACTACCTGATGGAGCAGGGGGCGGCCGTCCGCTGCAACACTGCCGCCACGATCGGCTGGAAGATCGACGAGGTGCTGCGCGAGCCGGGGCGGCTGCAGCGGATGCAGGCAGCGGCGCTGAGAACCGGCCGCCCTGACGCTGCGGCGGACGTGCTGAGCGGCCTTCTAGACGGGCCGTCCCGTCCGCTGGTCGTGAGCCGCGCGGCGCAGAAGACAATCCTCGCCGCGAGCGAGCAACGCGTCGTTGCGACCGATCTGACGGGGCCCTCCTCGCTGGTCCGCCTGATCGACACGGCTGCGGGCAGCACGGTTGCGCTTCTGCAAGCCGAGGAGCTTGGTGATCTGCAGAAACGATATGCGACACCGGCCGGCGGTCTGGTGCTGCGGCGCGACCAAGCGCCGGTGTCGTTCCGGTGGGAGGCGCGGCGGTTGCTTCGAGCCGTGCTGCGGGGCGACGATGTGCTGCCCGTCCGCGTCGAGGGGCTCTCGGCATCGCTTCGAATCCTCTCCGGGTGACTGGCGGGACAGGACCTGTACCGAGCTCAGGCTGGCCGACCGTCCGAGCTGCCGTCCTTGTCGATCGATCCCTCAGCGTTTCGCAACGGGCCTGCATCCGCCCAGCTGACCGGGCTGTGCTGGGCGGCGAGTAGGGCCCAGTCGCCCGCTCGGGGAGACCAGCGCCGTGTCGCCGGATCGCGCTGCAGCGTTGGCCCCGCATCCAGTGAGACCCTCACGGTCGTCTCCGCACCGGGCTGCAGCGTCACCTTCTGGAATCCCAGTAGCTGGGCCACCGGCCTGCGGGTCGACACGTCCGCGGCGTAGACCTGCACGACGGTCGAGCCCTCGCGGTCGCCGGTGTTCGTCACGAGTACGTTCGCGCTGCCGCCCGTGTCTTCGAACCTGTGGTCGAGAAGCTGGTGCTTGATCGTCGTATAGCCCAGGCCGAACCCGAACGGGAACGCGGGCGCGTGTCCCTCGCCGTCGAGCCGGCGTTGACCCCACTTGTCGTCGTAGATGACAGACTTCGCCGCGCTGTTGAATGATGACAGATGCGCGGCGTCTGTCGGTAGTACAAACGGCAGCCGTCCGCCGGGCTCCGCGCTGCCAGTGATCACGCTCGCAAGCGCGTGGCCGCCCTCCATCCCGCCGTACCAGGCGAGGAGGAGCGCTGGTACACGGTCTCGCCACGTCTCGGTCAGGATCGCGCTGCCGCCGATTAGCACAACGATGGTCCGGGGGTTGGTCGCGACGACCGCGCGGATGAGGCGCACATCGGAGGGGCGCAGGTCGAGCGAGCTGCGGTCGCCACCTCGGACGAAGCGCGACGCGAGGTGCGCGAGACCGACGAGCGCCCGACGGAGGGGACCCGAACCAAACGACCGACCGAGCACGCCCACGTCGACGCCGCCGGTGATGACCGACTCGCCCTCGTCGTGCTGGTCCAAGCCGACGACAATGATCACCGTTTGCGCCGCGGCTGCCACCGCGGCCGCGGCGCGAACATTCCGACCGGAATTGGTAGTGATCCGCACCCGGGGAAGTGCCTCGCGCAGACCCTGCAGCGGGGAGACCGTTGAGGGGGGCCGAACGCGTGACGAGCCGTGATCGCCGAGGTTCGCCCGCGCCGCCAGCCGGCCTATCACCGCGAGATGCCGGGTGCCCGGTACCAACGGCAACAGCGGCGCCGCGCCGATGGTGTCGTTCTTCAGGAGCACGATCGACTCCGTGGCCACCTGATTGGCAAGCGCCCGGTGCGCTGGGGAGGCGATGAGGGCGGCGCTCGGATTCGCCAGTTCGCGGGTCGCGGCATGCAGCACGCTGGTGCGCAGGATGCGCCGCGCGGACTGCAGCACAGTCGCACGGGCCACGTTACCCGTTCGCAGCGCCGCCGGAAGCTCACGGGCGCGCAGCAGTCGCAGCGGCATTTCCACATCCATTCCCGCTTGTAGGCTGGCGACCGCGTGGTGGGTGCCGAACACCCAGTCGCTCGTCACGAACCCCGAGAAGCCCCACTCGTGCCGCAACACATCGGTGAGCAGGGCGCGATTGACGTCCATGTACTCGCCCCGCACCCGGTTGTAGGCACTCATCACCGAATCGGCGCCGGCATCCACTACGGCTTTGAAGTGCGGCAAGTACACCTCGTGCAGGGCGTGCTCGTCGACCGATACGTCGACCTCGAAGCGCTCGTTCTCCATCGAGTTGAGAGCGAAGTGTTTTACGCACGCCATCACGTGCACGCGCACACCACGGGTCATGGCCGATCCCATCCGGCCGGTGAGCACCGGATCCTCCCCGTAGCACTCCTGCGCCCTGCCCCACGCGGGGTGGCGAAGCAGGTTGACGCAGACGGACGCGGAATAGTTCGCGCCGCGCGCCCTGGTCTCCCGACCGATCGCGAGGCCGACCCGCTCCTCCAGCGACGGATCCCAGGTCGCGGCCCGCGCAATCGTCACCGGGAAGGCGGTGGAGGCCCCGATAACCACGCCGCGGGAACCGTCGCTGAACCGGATCCCCGGGATGCCGAGCCGCGAAACCGCCCCAGCCACGAACGGACGCCGACCGAGAAGCATCGGGATGAGCGGAAGCAGCCACCTGGGGGAGTCCCCATCGAGCAGTGCGAAAAGCTCTCCATCGGTCATCCGGTCGATCAATTGGTCCGCAGCCTCATCCGCGCTGACCTCGCCCGCCCGGACTGCCCGGACTGCCTCGTCGTACGCATTACCTTCCGTCGTCATCGTGTTCGTCAACGCTGGTCCTGTGCCGACGCTCGCCCGCTTCTGCGCTCGTGCAGCCCGATGCCCTGCAGCCATCTCCCTGCCCTGAATTCTGCATCCGGTGTATGCGCAACCGCGAAACCACGGCCTTGCCGCTTGAGCGGCGGTGCGTGGAGCGAGCGGGCGCCGAGCGGCGAAGTCCGGTTACTCGTTCGCGGATGGAGTGATTTCGGACCTCGACACAAGTCTTTTTGAGAACCTGCGATTACTGTCACGGTGACGCGATCAAAAATGAGAGTTGCCACCACCCAGAGCCGAAATCCTCGACAGCTGCCGCACTCTCTGATTGAATCGCCCCAGCGTGCCCCGGTGCGCAATTAACGCTTCCACAGCCTCAACGTACCCTCCATGGGGCCTGTGGGAGATGATCCCGCTGAAGGGCTTTATCCCGGTTCTTGAACCTGGAGTTTTGGGATTCTTACAATTCCCCGGTCCGACTCGACTATCGCAGTTCGATCTTCACACCCGCAGGCCGTTCCCGAGTGACAAAGCTTCTCCCGTAACGCCGTTGGGTGGATGGGCCTTCGACCTGTGGCGCTTATGGCCCGGCTTGCGGCCAGGAGACAGCGATGGATCCGCGCGCATCTTCGAGATACCGTCCTCAGCGGAGTGCCATCATGGAGGCAGCGGGAGAACGTGAACCGGGCCTGACGGCGAGGAATGTGGTGAGCACTCGTAGCGACGCGACGACTTCAACAACTGGCCAACCGCATGCTTTGTGGTTTGCTGCGGAATCGGCAACTGCCGCAGTGACCGGCGGTTTGTTAGCGGCGTTCTATATTGCATCCGTTATCGGGTGGCCAGTGGAAGGCAGAGCACCGGCACCGGCACCGGCATCGGGATGGGCCGGTATCGTCATGGGGGTTGTTGTCGGCGGGAACTTCGGTGGGATTGGGATCGGTATTCAGGGACGAGTGTCAATTCGGCGGATCGTTGCACCGCTGATCGCTCTGACGCTACTGGTGCTGTTAGGGATCCTGGCGTGGGTGGTGCTCACACCGTTCGACCCCAGCGGGAGTCTCCGGTACGGGCAAGCTGTGACCGCGCCATTCGCCACGATCGCCACCCTCCTCTGGACCACAAGCGTCGCTCTAACGAACTCCACGCTATGGCTTCGCATTGCTGGCGTCGCCAGCGCTCTCATCGCTGTTTCATTGGTAATTGGCTTACTGGCAGGCGGGTAGGACCTACTGATTCCATGCGCCGGTCATCGTTCACCTGTGACACGAAGTCGGTGAGCTCGGCCGTCCAACGGATACTTGACCGATCTGTCGTGTTGGCAGTTCGGCGTCTGCAACACTCAGCGACGAGTCGGGGAGATTGAGCGATGAGACTGTTCCCATTGTTTCCAATACGTGATTCATAGGCTGGCTTTGTCGATCGCTGACTGGGCGGAACTGAGGTATCCTTCAGTTGTGTATGTTGCACCGCTGACCGCGTTGACCTTGGCTGACTGGGTGGCGAGTATTTCAGATCGCAGGATCGGTGCGGCTTGGTTGCTGATCTGAACCGATCTTCCGCCCTGGTCGGTGAGGTGAAGCGCCACCACATCGGTGATCTTCCCACCGGCCACCACGATCTGGACCTGAACATTACCAAACCGTGTTTGTTCGACCGCTCCGGCGTAGGTGCCATTTGCGCCGCCCACCGACTTCGGAACGGTCGCACCGGGTGGGGGGGTCGGCGTCGAGGTGGGGGATGAGGCGCTGTGTGCTGTACCGTTCCCGGTATCTGCGGCCTGAAATGAACTTGCTGCAGCAGAACCGAACTGCCAGCCGATACCGAGGATCGCGACCGATGCGAAGATGCCGCTCACTGTTGCCCTGACTCTCACCAGTCGAACCTTTCTGTATGAAGTTGATGTTCGGCGATTCCTAAGCCCCTCGCTTCTGACTCGACAAGATCGAGCCAGCCGGTCGGACCGCACAGGTAAAGATCTGACTCTGTGATTTTGGGGAAGAAGCTCGCGAGGGTTACCCCGCGGCGGCTGTCGTTTTCGGTCATCCACTGCCGCCCGCTTCGGGCCCTACCACCCACCATCGTGTAGACGGTGGCGCCCTTGGAGCGTGCCAGTTCGATCACTTCATCCCAGAGGTAGGTTTCCTCCACAGTCGACGCGCGCAGCAGGATCGTGGCTTCGCCCGGTCTGATGTTTGCGTCCTCGAGGAAAGCACGCACCGGGGTTATCCCGATACCAGCGACAACGACGGCAAGATTCGGCGCTGTTCTGCCAGCATCGGTGAACACGCCGTAGGGTCCCTCAAACCACACCCTCGTGCCGATGGGAACTTGCGTGATGGAATTGCTTCCCGCTCCAAGGTTGCGCACGGTGATTCGCACCGTTGCATCGGTTGGTATCGACGAGAGAGAGATGGGGTGGGAATGCCACCAGGTGTGTTCCGACCAGAACCGCCAGACGAAGAACTGCCCACCGGCGGAGCGAAGTGAGCGGAGGTGTTTTCCAGACATGGTGATCGACACGACACCTGGGGCGATCTGGTCGACCGATTCCACCCGCAATCGATGACGGATGCTGGAAAAGAACGGTTTAGCGAATCGAAACGTCGCAATCGAGCCGAAGGCGAAAATGTAGAAGCAAATCCAGTACGCCCGTTCTAAGGAACCGGAAGCCAGTATGCCGCCCACACTCAACTGATGCGGGAGCCCGAAGGCAACCGAGACGTAGCTGAGGAGATGAACGAGGTGCCAGCCCTCGTAGCTGAACTTCTTACGCACGGCGACCACTGATGTGATGGCTACCACGATGAGCAGACTAAGGCCGATGAATGCAAGCGGCATATCGGGGATGGCGAGCATCGGGCCGATCTCAGCGATCGGATTGATTCGCGAGACGAGACCGTAACCAATGAGCAGAAGGACACCATGCCCAAGGAGCAGATAGAGAGCGGGCTTTCCAAGCGAACGGTGAACTGCGATCGCCCGATCATGGCCGACAGTTCGGTCGATCAACGGGATGCGTGCGGCAAGAACCAGCATTACCAAGATGAAGTCGGTTCCAATAAGACCGGCCACGATTCCCAGGCTGCTGATCGCATCTGCCGGTGTGCCGAACTTACCTGCTCCGCCGTAGGCCAGGAAAAGTGCGGCCGCCGCAGCGGCGGAGCCCCACAGGCTCACGATCATCGCATCGGATTTACGCATGCGGCGCCGATGGGCCGTCCTGCGAGCGGAGGCCGGGGTGAACCGACGCTCTGTCGGGTGTTCAGTTCCGATCACGTTGTTCATCTGTCCTTCCGTTCTGTCTCGCCGATATCGGCATTACATCGTGCCTCGATAGCTAAGGTCGCGGATTCCCCTATGCAGAATCTCTGCGCTTCCTCTGCGCTTGCTGTGCATATGAAACATGGACGGGGGTTCTCGTCGTTCCCCAGAATCAGATGCGCTCTGGGGAGGTGGGGGAAAGGCCGCTGGGTGGTGCAGTTTCGCCGGATGGGCTTTGGGATCCTTCCAATGTTCCACCGACAAGCCCATCCCGTCTTAGCCTCAACGGACTTCGATGTCTACGCAGGGAACTGCGATCTGAACTGGCCTGGCCTGGGTCAATACGGTTTTGCCCCGTACCTCATTGCTTCAGCTTGATCGAAGCATCCAGGATCTTGCGCATGTCGGCGTTGATCACATCGGTCTTAGCGAGCATCTGGTCGATAAATTTTATGCCGACGACCTTCCGCAGAGTCGTCTGGGCAACCTGATCGATGGCCGAGTCCACGTCCTCGATCGCGACGACGGATCTCATGGCGTCGATCACTCGGAAGCACGCTACGGCCGAGATGTCGACAGTGACGTTGTCTTTGGTGATGACCCCCTGCGACTGGATCGGCATGGTGATGGTGCGCATAGTGACCTTGCGCATCCTGTCGGCGATCGAGATGATCGCGGCAAGGCCGGGGTTCTTCACTTGAACGATGCGTCCGAGACGGAACATCACTCCCGCCTCATACTGCTCGACGATACGCAGCGCCAATGCGAGCGCGATTATCAGCAGGGCGGCGACGACGACGTTGATCGTGATCACGACATTTACGGCGGGACCCCGCCTCAGACGTTCGTCATTGAGGTCGGCAAGTACGGCGCCATTGGGATGTCGATGGGTTGGGTCGCACCGAGATCGATGTTGTGTGGTTCGTCGGCGCCTACGACTTCGATGGATCCACCGATATCAGCGATGAATGCACGGAGTGGGGGGAGAGTGCTCATGAGCGGATCCTGACAGGCAACGTTCGCGTGAAATACGGGGGGAGGAGAACGAGGGCCGTGGTCGGGCAGTATGAGTGAGCGCGCCGTACCTCGTTGCGAAAAAGCGTGATGCCGAGGACTGGAGCAACAGAATCAGTCTTAGCTTTCCGAGCCAAAACCTCGGGGACTTTGGTCCCTCTCATTCGAAGTTGGCGGTGACGTCCCTTTGAGCGTTGTGCTTTTTCTTTGAACCGTCTGTAACTGAGGTTGTTCGGTGTGCGGTTGAGCGCCTCGGCGCTCCAGCTCGCGCAGCCAAAACTTCATCGCCGCAGCTATGAACTTCTGGTCGGCCTTCGTCAGCGGAAAGATCGTGCGGATCAGGTCGAATGCTTCACTGATCATGGCGGGCAGCTCCTCTTTATCAACGCTGGGAGCGTGAACGAGGACTTCCGCCGCAATCGGCACGTCGAGACCCTCGAGTTTCAGCAGAGCGAGAATATCGCGGACACTCTTACCAAATATGTGCTGAGTGGGGGCCGGAAATTCGTGATCTTCCAGCTCATCGACGACCACGCCCACCTCGCAGTCGCCAGCGCTTGGGCCCGGGCTGGTGTTGGACATGGGTCTATCGTCGCGCAGAACCGACAGGGAGGAGCTGGCCATGATCGGGGTATTCCTGGTTCTCGCCGCACATCAGACGGTGGACTTGCTCTGAGGTACTGGCCTCATCCAATCTGACACGTAAGGCTTCCGCGGGTGACTCCAGAGAACTGGGCATCAGATCCTCGCTTGCAATTCGCCGATAGGCAGGTAAACTGACGATCAAGTAAACGGCCAGTCGGCGCCAATTCCGCACGAATCGTTGTGAGAATGCCGAGGGCCAACGATCCCCGACCGAAAGATCCCGCTGATGAGATCCATGCCTCGCCTCGATCCTGGGGGAGTGACGGGAGTGACGGGGGTGTTCGGAATGGTGGCGACTATCCTCGGGCTGAGCGTCCTCGGCTGGGGAACCCTGCTCATTGCAGTTGTACCGGCACACCTCCAGTTCGGGACTAAGACGTTCGGGGTCGGCATCGGCATCACTGCCTTCACTCTCGGTATGAGGCACGCGTTCGACGCCGACCACATCGCGGCCATCGATGGGGTAACCAGAAAGCTTGTCGCCGATAAGCAGAAGCCACTGACAGTCGGATTCTGGTTCTCGCTCGGACACTCGAGCGTAGTTCTCGTGCTCACCATCCTGCTGTCGCTCGGCGTGAGAGGGCTAGTTACATCCGTTCACGACAGTGGATCTGTGCTCCATCAGGTCACGGGAATCGTGGGGCCGATCGTCTCGGGACTATTCTTGTATCTTCTCGCGGCCGTGAACATCGTCGTGCTGGTGGGCATTGTCAAGGTGTTTCTGAGGATGCGAACCGGCAGCTACGATCCCCGGGCACTCGAGGGACAACTGGAAAAACGCGGCATTGCAAATAGGCTCCTGGGCCGCCTGATGCGTTCCATCAAGAATCCGCGCCAGATGTACGGAATCGGTCTTCTTTTCGGGCTCGGCTTCGACACCGCGACAGAGGTCGCCCTGCTGGTGCTCGCGGGCGCTGGTGCGACGAGCGGACTGCCGTGGTACGCGGTGCTCTGCCTGCCCATACTCTTCGCTGCCGGGATGTCGTTGTTCGATGCGCTCGACGGCTCGTTGATGAATTTTGTCTACGGCTGGGCGCAGGCGCGGCCAGTACGGAAGGTTTACTACAACATGACGGTCACCGGACTGTCCGTGATTGTCGCGCTCGGTATCGGCACGGTGGAGCTCCTGGGACTGCTCGGTGGCCAGCTCGGTCTTGTCGGGCCGCTGTGGCGCTGGGTCGAGAGCGTAAGTCTCGGCGACCTTGGTGTGGCCGTGGTCGTTTTATTCGTTCTTACCTGGATTGTTGCCGTCGCCGTGTGGAAATTCGGTCGCGTCGAGAACCGTTGGGCCGGATCACGCAGTTTACAGATTGACAGGTAAACTGTATGTTTAAGACGCATACCGCTGAAAACGCGACCAACACAGAGCTGTGGAGAGAATCATGCCTAACGTCACCGAGACCATAACCGGACCCGATGGGGCACAGGCTCTCATCCTCCTCGCAACGGCCGGGGCCACAGCAACATCGTGGGACTCCGTCGTCAGCCCACTTGCGGAGCAGTTCCGCGTCGTCGCACTCGCGCCGAAGGGCGGCACGCTTGATGAGCTGGGCGCTCAGGTCATCGCGGCGCTCGACGAGCTCTCAATCGATCGTGCCTACATTGCAGGCGCCGGTATCGGCGGTCTCACCGCCGTCTGGCTCGCGATCCACGAGCCGCGGCGCGTGAGCCGCATCGCGCTCGTTGGCTCGGCCCTGGGCGTTTCCAGTGGCTCGGCTGTCGATACTTGGATCACGCCCGCCCTTGCTGGCAGGGATGCAGCTCTCGTGGCCGGCCTTCAGGCGCAGATGGATACCGTGGGCGAGATCGCTGAAGTCGACTCCAGCGCTCTTGCCGAAGACCTTGGTCGCGTCGCGGCGCTCACTCTCGTGGTTGTGGGCGCCGAAGATCCCCTCGCGCCGGCCGATGCCGTGCGCGCGTTCGCCTCTCTAATCCCGGATGCCCGGATCGTCGTCGTACCGGGAGCCGCCCACCTCGTCGCGGTGGAGCAGCCGGCCATCCTGTCCCGCCTGCTGCTCGAACATTTTGGATCTGCGGCGACGTTGGAGGTTGGATACGCGAGCCGGCGGATCGCGCTCGGCGATGCCCACGTCGATCGGACGATCGCCGGCATCACCGAATTCACCGAACCGTTCCAAAACTTCCTCACGCGTTACTGCTGGGGCGAGGTGTGGACACGGCCCGAGCTAAGCCGCCGCGACCGCTCGCTCGCCACCATTGCTTCCCTCGTCACTCTCGGCGCCGAGCACGAAATCGGCATCCATGTGCGAGCCGGTCTCCGACACGGTCTCGAGGTACAGGAGCTCCAAGAAGTGCTTCAGCATCTCGCGCTCTACGCCGGTCTTCCGCGAGCATTCGGTGCGCTGCAGTACGTGCAGCGAATCCTCATCGAGGACGGCCTGCTCCCTGCATCGCCCGCCTAATAACCACCGCCCCAACAGACTCCAAAGGAGGAGCCATGACCCTGTCGTACTTGAAACCCCCGGTCGAAATCGATGTCAATGATCCCGTGTCCACCACGCATTCCGGGGGGACGCCCGAGGGACTGGCGCCCGGTTACGTGTTGCCCGCAGGCGCCGGGCCGGCCAGTTGGTTTATGCAGGCGCTGTTCACCATGAAGGCTCGTGCCCTCGATACCAACGGGCAGTTCTCGGTGGTCGAGCAGCTCGCTCCGCGCGGGTTCGCCGCTCCAGCACACACCCACTCGAACACCACTGAAGCGTTCTACGTGCTCGAGGGTGTGATGGACTTCGCCGTTGGCGACACGGTGTACGAAGGCATCGTCGCTGGTGGATTCGCCTATGTTCCGCATTCGACGCGGCACGAGTTTCGCGTGACGTCGGAGACCGCGAAGTTTTTGCTCATCACGACTCCCGGCGGTTTCGAAAAGTACTTCGAAGCCCTCAGCAGCCCGGCGACCGCGTACGAGTTGCCGTCGACCGAACATCGTCAGCTCACACCGGATGAGGTGATCGCGGCGAAGCGCCTGTATGGCGCCATGCCGACCAACGACGGGTCGTTGTTCGAACCGCACAACCACCCGCACGGTGACGACAGTCACAACCACTCACACGGTGATCACGATCACGACCACGATCACTAAGCGAGTGAGGCGCACCGAATGAACCACGACAACGCAGTGGCAAGCGGGCGGGGGCGCATCGATGTCCACGCGCACTTCCTGCCGGACTTTTATTCTGCGGCCGCCGCGGCCGCCGGCCACAGCCAGCCGGATGGCATGCCACGCCTGCCCGCCTGGAGCGCGGAGGACCACCTACGTTTCATGGATAGGGCGGGTGTCGAAACTGCGATCCTTTCGATCTCGAGCCCGGGTGTCCACTTCGGGAACGACCAGGCTGCGATCGAGCTAGCACGCCGTGTGAATGAAACTGGCGCCGAGATCTCAGCCGCCTATCCGGGCCGCTTCGGTTTCTTCGCCTCGGCGCTGCTTCCCGACGTGGATCACTCCGTCGCTGAGGTGAGCTACGCCATTGACGAACTTGGCGCAGTCGGCGTTGTACTGTTCAGCAACACCGATGGCATGTACCTCGGTGACCCGCGCATGGACCCCCTCATCGCAGCGGTCGCTGCGCGAAAGTCGACGATTTTCATCCACCCGACTACGCCAGTGTGTGGCGAAGCGCTCACACTTGGTCGTCCCGCACCTATCCTCGAGTTCCCCCTCGACACGACGCGTGCGGTGACGAACCTGGTGCTCTCCGGAGTTCTCGATCGTCACCCGGGTGCCACTGTCGTCCTGCCCCACGCTGGCGGCGCTCTCAGTTCGATCGCTGATCGCGTCGCCGAAATCAGCTCCCGCCTCCTGCCGCCACCGGCGAGTGACGTCGACTTTCTCGGCACAGTGCAATCCTTCTACTACGACATCGCCGGATTTCCTTTTCCGAGGCAGATCCTGTCCGTCCTTGGCCTGGTTGGACCGGACAAACTGCTGTTCGGAACCGACTGGCCGTACACCGTTGAACCCACAGTGCTCAGCCAGGTCACGGCGTACGAGCAGTCGGAGATCTTGGATGCGGAGGCTCACCGCCTCCTCGATCGAAACACGGCAGAGGTCCTATTCCCGCAATTCGCTCACAAAAACTAGATAAAAAGGTACGCGTCATGCCAGAAGCTGCTCTCGTCCGCCCTGTTCTGAAGCCCGGCCTGCTGTATATCGACGGTGGGTGGCGAGAGGCCGCGGGCTCGGCAACAATGGAGGTCATCGACCCGTCGACCGCCACTGTGGTCGGCACCGTGGCGGATGCTGCTGATAGCGACCTCGATTCCGCGGTGGCTGCCGCTCGCACAGCCTTTGAGCGAGGCTCATGGTCGCGCCTTCCCGCGCGGGAGAGAGCGCGGACGCTGCACAGGGTAGCTGACCTCATGCGCGAGCGTGCCGACGAGCTTGTGGCCATTGAGAGCATGGATGTTGGCAAGCCCGTCACGTTCTGTCGGCCCGTCGACGTGCTGAACTCCGCAGACCAGTTCGAGTACTGCTCCGCCCTCGCGCAGACGATGGACGGTTCGGTTCGCGACACCCCGATGAACGCGTTCGCCTATACCCGCCGCGAGCCACACGGCGTAGTCGGTGCGATAACCCCGTTCAACTTCCCCCTCGTCCTCAGTTCGAACAAGCTCGCCCCGGCCCTCGCTGCGGGCAATTCGGTCGTGCATAAGCCAGCACCGGACACTCCGCTTTCAGCACTCGCAATGGCCGCCATCTTCGAGGAGGCCGGCATACCCGCTGGAGTAGTCAACGTGGTCACGGGCGGGCGACCCGCGCTCGGTGAGGCCATGCTCCGTCACCCTGATATCAACAAGATCGCGTTTACCGGATCCACCGCGGTCGGTCGCAATATTGCTTCGAGCGCCGGCCAGAATCTCAAGCCGATCAGCCTCGAACTCGGCGGTAATGGCGCGCAGATCGTGTTCGCTGATGCAGACCTGGCCCGCGTGATCCCCTCGATCATCAAGGGCATGGTCTTCAACGCCGGGCAGTTCTGCATGGGGGCCCCCAGGCTTCTGGTTGAGGCGAGCATCGAGAAAGACGTGGTGGATGCCTTGCTCACCGAACTCGCTCACGTTCCGCTTGGCGACCCTTTTGACCCGAACACCGGGATGGGGCCGATGGCAGCGGATCGACACGTGCGCAACGTCGAGAGATATGTAGCGCTCGGAATCGAGTCAGGTGGAGTGGTGCTGACCGGCGGTGAGCGGCTGGAGCTCAACGGCGGTTTTTACTTCCTGCCGACAGTGGTCACCGGGGTCGCCAACGACTCGCGCATAGTGCAAGAGGAGATCTTCGGTCCGGTGATCACGGTGCAGACATTCCGTGACGAAACCGAGGCGATCACGTTGTCCAATGGCACTCCGTACGGACTGGCTGCCGGTCTGCACACCACGAATATCGCGCGCGCTCATCGGGTGGCCGCGCAGCTGGAAGCCGGTATTGTCTGGGTCAATGACTGGGCCATGCTCGATCCTGCTGTTCCGTTCGGCGGGGTCAAGAGCTCGGGGTATGGCCGCGAAAACGGGCACGAAGCAATTGACGAGTACACTCGAACGAAGTCCGTCGTCATCTCGCTCGGCTGAACGTTCCGCTTCTTGGCGTCATCGCCCAGCCCGAAAGAGGTGCCCCGGGTGTCGCGACCCGGGGCGTCTCCGTCCCTGGCTCCTAGGCGTAGAAGCGGTAGAGACCGCGCGCTGCGACCGCAGGTTTCGGCTCGCCCTCGATTTCGATGACCTGGTCGACCTCAAGCTGCACACCGCCCGGCAAAACGACGACATCCGAGATGGTGGCGCTCATTCGGATGCGCGCGCCGACGTGCACTGGAGCCGGGAACCGTACCCTATCTAGACCGTAGTTGATCTTCGTCGCCACCCCACTCACCTCGAGCAGTTCCGTCCAAAACGGGATCGCGAGCGATAGCGTCAGGAATCCGTGGGCGATGGGACCGCCAAACGGCCCGCTCTTCGCGCGCTCGGGGTCGGTGTGGATCCACTGGTGGTCGTCGGCGGCATCGGCAAATGTGTCAACCTGTTCCTGCGTTACCGTGCGGTACTCGGTGAAGCCGAGGTCTTTGCCCTTCAGGTCTTCGATGTCGGCGAAGTCGATTTCTGTCGTACTCACTGGTGCTCCTTGACTAACGGTAGATGCGGCTCAGCCGGACGTTGATGAAAGGCCGAGCAGCCTGAGGGCATTGGCTTTGAGAATCTTGGGGCGCACGTCGTCTTTGAGGGGAAGGGCGGCAAAATCGCCGAGCCAGCGATCGGGGTGGATGAGGGGATAGTCCGATCCAAACAGCACCTTGTCTTGCAGCAGCGAGTTCGCGTGTCGTACGAGGCTCTCGGGAAAGTACTTCGGTGACCACCCGGAAAGATCGATCCACACGTTCGCCTTGTGGGTCGCAATAGAGATCGCTTCGTCCTGCCACGGAACGGATGGATGGGCCATGATGATCTGCAACTCGGGAAAGTCTGCAGCGACCGAGTCAAGATGCATCGGATTCGACAGCCCGAGCTTGAATCCAAAACCACCGGGGAGCCCGGCGCCGATTCCGGTCTGGCCGGTGTGAAAGAGCGCAGGAACGCCGAGACGCTGGATTTCGCTGTAGAGCGGATAAAGCCATTCGCTCGATGGGTTGAAGTTCTGCACGGTCGGATGAAACTTGAAGCCCTTCACCCCGTGTTCCTCGACGAGCTTCGTTGCGCGGGTAATTGCGGCATCGCCCGTGTGGGGGTCGACGGACCCGAACGGGATCAGCACGTCATTGTTGCGCGCGGCACCGAGCGCAAGCTCCTCACTGCTATTGGCGGCATGCTTCAGCCGGGTGCCAGCATCCACCGTGAACACGACTGCCGCGATCTTGCGCTCGCGGTAAAGCTCTGCGATCGAGTCGAGGCCCAGGCGATCGGCATTCGCTTTGAAGTATTTGCTCGAGGCGTCGACCAGAACTTGGGGGAGCGCGTTGTGCCCTGATTCGTCGACCTCGATGTGTACGTGCGTGTCGATGGCGAGCAGGTCGTCGACGACCAAGCCATATTCGTAGGCCATATCAGGACGCTGTCACCGGTGCAAGGTCGGCGGGAACGTCGGGGAAGATCTCTCCGACCGTCTCTCGCTTGCCGCCGAAGAGGTCGTCGAACTGCGCTGTCAGTTCGTGATAGCTCCAACCACCGGTGCTGTACTCGCTTGCTATCGCATCGGGGTGCGACCACAGCTGAATCCGGTCACCGCCCACGCCGATGACTTGGCCGGTAACCGTGTTGGCGTCCGAGGCCAGGAAGGCGACCGTTCCCGCGACATCTGCGGCCGTTCCGAAGCCCAGCTCGTGACGGAAGAAGTCCGGAATGGGCTTTCCGGCCGCTTGAGCCTCGACGGCTTTCTGGAAGTAGGGGATCGTCGCAGTCATGGCCGTCGCGGCCACCGGGATGAGCGCGTTCACGAGGATGCCGCCGCGCTTGAGCTCGAGCGCCCAGGTTCGAACCATCCCGACGATGCCAGCCTTTGCAGCCGCGTAGTTCGTCTGGCCGAAGTTGCCGCGCTGGCCGGTTGGCGAACCGATGCAGATGATGCGCCCGCCCTCACCCTGTGCACGGAGCTGGATGACCGCCTCACGAACGCAGACAAAGGTTCCGCGGAGATGGACATTGATGACGGTATCGAAATCTTCGTCCGACATCTTCCAGACCACCGTGTCGCGTAATACGCCGGCGTTCGTGACAAGTATGTCGAGGCGTCCAAAATTGTCCACCGCCGCGGCTACCAAAGCCTTCGCGGTTTCAGTAGTGCCCACCGGTGCAACGAGCGCAACGGCGTTCCCTCCGGCGTCCCGAATGGACTGGACCGCATCCGCAGCGATCGAAGCGTCGACGTCGTTGATGATGACGGATGCGCCCTGAGCCGCGAGCTCGAGCGCGTAAGCGAGGCCGAGCCCCCTGCCGCTTCCGGTCACAATCGCGACTTTGCCTGTCAGGCTCATGGTTCTCCTCGACGTCGATAAGAAAGGAATCACGCGGTGAGTTTCGCGCGAACAAAGTTGATTAGAGCATAATTAGTTGAAAAAATCAACGATAGACAATCTTCTACGAATCGTCGGCGGTATCCGCTTCGCCAGATTCTTCGACGATATGATTTGCGGCATGAAGGACGAGATCACTCGGCCAGCTGCACCCTCGCGCAGCGTGAATCCGGCGATGCCCGACATCCGCCTCCGCGCCACTGATCTCGTCAACGAGATCGAATTCCTCGCTGCGCGCGCCAGGTCGCTGGGAAGCGCAAGGGCCAACGAAATGCTCGCTCCGCTCGACCTCAAGGTGCGCTCGTACTCGATTTTGGCGCTCGCCTGCAGCGGCAAGGGTCCGTCCCAGCGCGAGCTCGCGGAGTTTCTCAGTCTCGATCCAAGCCAGATCGTCGCGCTGGTGGATGGCCTCGAGGCTCGGAGACTAGTAAAGCGCGCCCCGGATCCCAGTGACCGACGATCCAAGATAATCAGCGCAACTGCCGAGGGCCGTCGGCTCTACGTCCGGGCGACCGTCGCGGTCCAGCAGGCCGACGACATTTCCCTGCGCGCGTTGAGCGCCGGCGACCGCGAGCAGCTGCGGACTCTGCTTAGGCGCATAGCCTTCGATGAGGACAGCTAGCTTTTCTTCGCCCCATCAACGCCGTTCTCGACGGGGAATCCTTCTTGACCCGCGTTCCCCCCGTTGCTTCATGTCACCACCTGCGGGGAGGGTCTTCGTTGCCTCGTCTGAGAACCTCCGCGTAGATTGAGTGTTCCAAACGCGGTTGATGGTCAGTTTCAGGGCGGCCGATTTCTTCGTCAGGGCAAGGGTTTCGAGGCGACCGGTCAGAGGGAAGATCTGTCGGGACTGGGCGGCCGGGTGGACCTTTGTGAACGCGGCATTTATCCGGATAAGCGGCATCTGCCGCATGTGCTGGCGGTCGTTGGCTTCCCGTTTGGGGAAGTCGCGACGGTGTACCGTTTGGTCACCTCTAGCCCGTCGCGCTGCGGGAACACGAGCCTTTGCTGCGGTAGAAGGCAGCTGGTAAACACCAGGTCGAGTCACCAAATCTGATTCAGCAGGGCCAGCTCTGCTGGGGTGTCGCAGCAGTGGTAGCCGAGGAGTTCCCGCATGCACGTTTAGTTCTTCTGCTCGACATGGCCGCCATCGTTGCGGTGACTTGGCGGGAGCGCCGCGAACACCAACTTCTCGGCATTGTTCTTCACCGAACGGGTCACCGTTCGCCCGGTCGCAATGTGAAAGACCGTCAGGAGGAACAGCGCTCGCCGCGACGACGTCCGCTTGCCGCCCTCGTGGCCGACTGGATCGACCTCCACAAAGCCTGGCACCGCGTCACCCAGTCCGCCCAGGTGCGGATCGGAGTCTGCGACTTCAACAAGGTCCCCGGCATGGTCTGAAACCGATCCCGCGACAGCAGCTTGCTCCGCTCACCTGTCAGCCGACGGTTGATCGTCGCCGCACCGGGCGTAACCCGCATCCGACCCCTGAATCGCACACGACGCTGAAGCGAAGGATCTCATCTGAGGCAACGAATACGACTCCGCGGAGGTTGCCAATGAGTCAACTCGGTCGCTTGACAATCAGGCTACCTGCATTCATAATCAACCGACAGGCAGCCTGACTATCAAGAGGCGTCAGCAGAAAATATTTTCTCCATCGCTTGTGTCCGACTCAACAAGGTCGGGCAGGATCTACCCAACTTTTCAACGAGGCAAAAATGGGAGTTGCAATGAAGCACAAAAAGATTCTGGGGGTCGTCGCAGTTGCGGCCACCCTCGCCCTCGCTGGCTGCTCGGCCAACGCGGGTTCCTCCACCAGCACGAGTTCCCCCACCAGCTCGGGCCCGATCCAGATCGGCATGCTCAGCCCGCTAACCGGCAACCTGTCCAGCCTGGGAGTTCCCGCCCAAGAGGCGGCGCAACTCATGATCCAGACGATCAACTCAACCGGCGGCGTGAACGGGAGCAAGCTCACACTCAGCGTTAACGACGACAAGTCGGATGTCACCCAGTCGGTCACGCTGTTCAACCAGCTGGCGGCCGACAAGTCGACGTCGATCATTCTCTCGTCCGTCAGCGCCGCGAACTCCGCGGCAGTAGGACCAAGCGCCCAGACGGCGGCCATACCGATGTTGGCGATTGGCCCAGTCGACTCGTACGCGAATGGCAGCAACAAATTCGCGTTCAGCGTGTCCGCTCCCACGGCCAGAGTGAGCGATGTCCTTGCGAAGTACTTCGCGTCGGTCAGCGTGAAGAAGCTGGCCCTCGCCTACCTCACCCAAAGCTCCGCAATGCAGCCGGCCGCAAATGCAACTGCCGCTGCCGCTAAGAAACTGGGCATTCAGGTCGTGCTGAGCGAGGGCTTCGACGTGACGGCAACCGACTTCACGCCGCTCATCACTCACGTCAAGCAGTCCGGGGCCGACGCGCTCATGGTCTGGGGCCCGGGCGCCGGACCGGCCATCCTCACCAAGCAGATCGCGGGATCTGGCGTCAAGCTGTTCATGAGTGGCGCGCAAGCGTCATCGCTCTACACGAAGCCGACCGGCACGGCTTCCAACGGCGTCGTGCTCTCAAGCGGCGGCGCAATGGCGTACGAGGCAATGCCCGCGGGTGCCTACAAGACCGAAATCGGCAAGTTCGTCACCGAGTGGAAAAAGGGGCACAGCGGAGCATTCCCTCCCCAGTTCGCCTTCGATGCCGCGACGGCTGTGCAGCTTGCGGCGGCCGCCATCAAGTCCGCAGGCTCATCGGACCGCAGCTCCATCCGCAACGCACTCGAAAAGCTGAACACGCTGACGGTGGGGGGCCGCTTCACGTTCTCCGCGACAGACCACTCGGGCCTCCACGCCTCGGATATCGCGATCGTTGAGATCCAAGACGGCAAATTCGTGGCTACGCCGTACACGAGGAAGCAATTCGCAGCCGACCCGCCCAAGTAACACCCATCTCCACAACTCGACGACGAGACTGACATGCTCTCCATCACCGCACTATCGCGCTCCTACGGCGGAGTATTCGCCCTACGAGATGTCAGCCTCGTCGTCGAGCAGGGGGAGCTCCGGGGCATCATCGGCCCCAACGGCGCCGGAAAATCCACGCTCATGAATCTCATCAGCGGGCAAACCCAGGCCCTCCGCGGGTCAATAGATTTCGACGGTGGGAGGGTCGAACGACTTCCCACACATCGTCGAGCGCGGCTCGGGATCGCCATCGTCTTCCAGGGGGCGCGACTTTTCCCCGGAATGACGGTGCTCGAGAACGTCATGGTGGGAACGACCTCGATCACACGCTCCGGAGCATTTGCGGCCGCACTGCGGCTTCCCGCGCAGCGTCGCGAGGAACGTGACATCCAAAACAGGGCGGTCGCCGCTCTCGCGAGGGTCGGTCTCTCCGACTGGGCAAATCGACCCGCCAATTCGCTGCCACTGGGCCAGCAGCGCCGGGTGCAGGTCGCCCGAGCCCTCGCGGGGGCACCCAAGCTTCTGCTGCTCGACGAGCCGGCTTCCGGCCTTCGCGCCGCCGAACGCCGCGACCTCTCCGACCTCATCGCGCAGCTGCACGATGAGGGAATGACCATCGTTCTCATCGAGCATGATGTCGCGATGGTCATGAGGCTCGCGACCCGCATCGCCGTTCTCGACCTCGGTGAGGTCATCGCCGACGGTACACCCGATGAGGTGCGCAGTGACCAGCGCGTCATCGACGCCTATCTCGGAGCGGAAGTATCCCGTGCTCACTCTTGAGGACGTCGTCATTCGTTACGGATCCGCGACCGCAGTTGACGGAGTCAGCATCTTGGTTGAGAAAGGCGAGATGGTTGCTCTGGTCGGACCCAATGGGGCGGGTAAGTCGTCGATTGTCAACGCGATCAGCGGCGTTATTCCCGTCGCATCCGGGACGATCACTGTCGACGGCGCGAGCGCCCAGGTTCCCGAAGGCCGGCAGATGTTCGCGGACATGTCCGTCGATGACAATCTGCGACTCGGTGCCTGGCGGGTAAAGGACCGCAACCCAGCGGCTATTTACGAGCTCCTGCCCGATCTGGCTCGAATGAAAACCCAAAAAGCCGGCACGCTCTCAGGCGGCCAGCAGCAAATGGTCGCTGTCGGTCGGGCACTCATGGCCGGCCCGGATCTGCTGCTCGTCGACGAGCTCTCTCTTGGCTTGGCGCCACTCGTTGTCGCCGACCTCGCGAATTACCTGATCGAACTCAACGCTTCGCGCGGAACAACCATCCTGCTGATCGAGCAAGAGGTGGACCTAGCGTTCAGGATGTGTGCGCGAGCGTACGTCCTTGAGGCGGGCAGGATTGTCGCGTCCGGAGCCTCCGCAACCCTGGCGGCCGACCCACACCTCAGCGCGGCTTATCTCGGTGGCATCGAAACTTCGGCAGATCAAAAGAGAACCACGTGAACGCCTTGCTCATCTACGTCGCCTCCGGCATCACGATCGGTGCGACCTACGCACTCGTCGGCAGCGGGTTTGTCGTAGTTCACCGGGTAACCCATGTCGTGAATTTCACCCAGGGAACTCTTGCAGTGTTCGGGGGGCTCATCTCGTACTCGTTCCTGAGCTTCTCGATCCCTCACGGGCTCGCCGAGGTACTCGCCGTAGTTCTGACTGGCCTTATCGGCCTCGCCTTCGGTTTCGTCACCATCGGAAAAAAGGGAACGCCGCCGCTCACCGCACTGCTCATCACCCTCGGCCTGTCAATCCTGTCTGAGGGAATCTTCGTGACGATCTGGGGTCAGTCGCCGATAGCGCCCGAGGGACTCGGCGGTACGACGGTCATCCTCGGCGCGTCGATCGAGAACCAGCGCCTGCTCACGGCAGGAATCGCGGTGGTCGCCTTCATCCTGCTCGGCATCTTCTTCGGGCGCACCTATCTCGGCAAGGGAATGACGGCCGCCGCATCCAATCCCCGCGCAGCGGCGCTCGTCGGAATCGATTCACGACGCATGGGCTTTATCGCCTTTGCGATCGCGGGGATGCTCGGCGGCCTGGCCGGAGTGGTGACCGCCCCGTTCAGTCCGATTTCTTTCTCGTCTGACCTCCCGCTTGCGCTCGGCGGATTCGCGGCGGCCGTGTTCGGTGGTCTTTCCAGCCCGTGGCTCACCGTCGTCGGTGGCCTCGTGCTGGGTATCAGCGGCCAACTTGTCGCCGGCTACTTCGGCGGTTCCTACCAAACGGTTGCGGCCCTGGTGATGCTGCTCGTCGTAATGATAGCGAGGCACAAGAGCCTCTCCGCCGAGGAGGCAAAGTGAACCGGTCCATCAAGCGAGTGATTCCGACGGCGGTGGTTGCTCTCATCGCAATTCTCATTCCGCTGTTCCTGAGCGACGAAACCTTCTATGTGCAGACCGTGCTCTCCGCAGTCGTCGTGGTCGGGCTGTCCCTGTTCATGGGGTACGCGGGCCAGGCGTCGCTCGGCCAGGGTGCGTTCGTCGCAATTGGTGCGCTGACGGTCGCCGTCTCGACGGTCAGTTTCCACGTACCACCGCTTATTGCTCTCATAGCAGCACCACTCATTTCGGCCGGGTTCGCTTATCTCTTGGGGCTGCCGCTGCTGCGGCTTCGGGGCCATTACCTAGCCTTCGGAACGCTCGCCGTATTGCTGCTCGTCGGCGCATTGATGGGCGGGGTCCCCATCCTGGGCGGCGGCGCGGGAATCGTCGGCATCCCCAGTCTCGGTATCGGGAGCTTCGTAGTGACTGGCCAGATGTTTTTCGCCTACCTTGCCCTCGCAGTGCTCGCCATCACGATGGTGGTCTCGCGCAACGTCATCTCGAGCAGGTTCGGACGCGGGGTACGAGCGGTCGCGGGCAGCGAGTCAGCAGCAGCGTCATCCGGTGTTCCGGTCCTTCGGACCAAGCTCGCCGTCTTCGCCTTGGCCGGGGGGTGCGCGGGGCTCGTCGGCGGCATCACCGCGTTCTTCATTCCGTATGTGAGCGCAGAATCGTTCCCGCCATCCATGTCGTTCACCTACGTGATCATGGCCGTCATCGGAGGCCTCGGGACGCTGTGGGGCGGTGTGGTCGGAGCGGTCCTCGTGTCCGTTCTCGTCCAGGCGCTCAATACCATCAGCAACGTTCCGGGCACGCCGCCCATCATCGGCACGATTCTTCAGTACGCGGCCTACGCAATCATCCTCATCCTTTTTCTGCTCTACATGCCCCGCGGGTTATGGCCAACAGTGGGCGATGCCGTGAAACGGCGACTGGCGAAGCGAGTAAAAGGCAGTCAAGCTGGCTATTCTGATCAGCATGCCTGAAGATCGCGCCGAGGCGGCAGCATCTGCCGTAACGCTCGTTTACCTGATTAAGCAGGTCGAGTCGGCTGTCCGCTCCCAGATGGATGGTGTCGTGAACGCGGCGGGGCTGACCCTTCCGCAATACACCGCCCTGACAGTCTTGGAGCGACGCCCAGGGATAACGGCGGCCGAACTGGCACGGAACTCCTTCGTTCGTGCGCAGTCCATGGCTCAACTCGTCACCGGGCTCGAAGAGCAGCACCTCATCCATCGCGATCGTGACCCCAACAATCGTCGACAGGTTCTGATCTCACTCACCTCGGAGGGGCAGAAAGTGTTGGATGGGGTGCGTGAACCGGTCGCGGGGGTCGAAGACAAGATGATCTCGGTGCTCTCGCATCAGGACATCGAGGGACTTCGGCACAGCCTCCATGCCTGCCGCGTTGCGCTGACCGGAACCGGTCCGCGCTAGCTGCTTTAGGTCAATTCGCGGGCGCGTTCAGCGAACTGTACTGGGCGCGCAGGTCGGCTTTGCGGACCTTGCCGCTCGCCGTCCGCGGAAGCTCCTCGACGATGATGATCGACTTCGGTGTCTTGTAGCGTGCGATCTTCCCCGCCAGGTGGCGTTGAACATCCTCTGCCGTCACCACTTCGCCGTCACGCGCAGTGATGACCGCGACAGGTACCTCGCCCCATTTGTCGTCGGGAACACCGATGATTGCTACGGATCCGACCTGGGGCAACTCGATGATGAGCTTCTCGACTTCCGCTGGATAGACGTTTTCGCCGCCGGAGATAATCATGTCCTTCAGTCGATCGGAGATAAACAGGAATCCGTCGCTGTCTTGATAACCCATGTCGCCGGTGCGGAACCAGCCATCGAGGGTGACCGATTCAAGCGGGAGCTGGGGGAAGCCCCAGTACCGTCGGATGACGTTGGGGCCGGAAATCTGAATTTCTCCAATCTCGCCGATGCCGACAGGTTCGCTGATGTCGTTGACGATGCGCATCTGGGTGAAGAAGTGCTGGACCCCCGACGAGCCGATTTTTTGGCGTGTCCATTCCGGATGAAGAGTGGTCACCCCCGGGCCGGCCTCTGTCATGCCGTAGCCGCCGGTAAAAGAGAGGCCCCGATCCTGGTAGGCATCGATGACACGCAGCGGAACCGGTGAACCCCCGCAGGTGAGCTTCTGCAGTGAGCCGATATCACGTCGAGTCCAGTCAGGATGCTCGGCCATCATCTGAAAGGTCGTGGGCACTCCACTAATCCACGTCGCGCGGTAGCGCTCAATCAGTTCGAGGGCGACGCCGGGGTCGAAGCGGGACTCGAGAACGACCGTCGCACCTTTGAGGAACGCGGGAAGGGTGCCCATGCCCAGTGAGGCGACGTGGAACAGCGGCGAGATCATGAGAGCGACATCGGTGCTGACGAGGTCGTATTCGGTGAGGACGTTGAGGCAGCTCCATGTCATGTTGCCATGCGAAATAACCGCGCCCTTTGGGCGTCCAGTCGTACCGGAGGTGTACAGGATCATTGCGTCGTCATCGAGACCGACCTCGACGTCAACGAAGGAGCTAGACGCCGCAGACACGAGTTTTTCGTAGTCGACCACGGTGTCTGGGGTCGAGTGCTGGCCGCCGACCTCGATCAGCAGTTGGACGCCGACGCCCGCAGCAGCCTTCCGGGAGATAGTGCCGAGAGCCTCAGAGAACAAGAACGCTACGGAGCCTGAATCAGCAAGTGCGAGGCGAATCTCGGGTTCGGCGAGCCGGGTATTGATCGGTACGAAAACGCATCCCAGTGTCCCGGCCGCAAAGAGCGCTTCCAGGAAAGCGGGATGGTTGTCGCCAAGATAGGCGACGCGGTCGCCCTGCTGAATGCCGCGCTGGCGCAATGCGTTCGCAAGCCCGGTTATCCGGGTGTCCAACTCGCGGTAGGACAGCGTGCGGCCTTCGAAGATTATGGCTGGCTTGGCACCGGATCCCGGAACTCGTCGATGGATCCACGAACCGATTCCGTTGTTCAGCATTGAAAAAGCCACCCTTCACCTGCGCACCGCGTAGGAAACTTCGAACGTCATCGTCCTCGGGAAAAGTAAAGCCGAGTGCGTCCAGGTTACAGGATTTAGTTGATTTGTTCAATTATTGTGATGACATTGCGTTCTACATGCGAGAAGGCATAAGCGGCCCGGTCGCGCCCAGTTGCGACACTACCAACGCCATAGCTATTGGTGGTTCCGCTTACGGGCGGCCGATCGGGTCGAAAACTGGTCTCCGGCGGGCCGCAGTGATAGCGGAAAAAGTAGCCCGCTGATCGTCCCCTAGATGAACACTCGGCCGATGGATTCAGCCGCAGTCAAGTCAACCAAATCGACAGCAGTCCCGATTCACGAATGTTGGCGTAGGTGCTCAACTAGGTGTTGGCTTGGAGGGTAGTAGTTTTTGGGGGACGTCTGTGGGGCTTCCGGCGACAAGGTTATTGGCAGAGAAGCCGGTTTGAGTACGGGGGTAGGACTTTCTGTCCATGATCAGGAGACCCGTACGCTCGCGCAGGCCTACTTGAAGTCCAATCCGACTAATTTTCTCCGATCTATAGAGGGGCTTTTCAGATGAGATTTGTCGGCGGTCTCAATCGCCCCAACTCGCCTTTCTTTCGATATCAGCCGAATATTCGCGCAGTAATGGAAGTAAGCCAGAGCGAGGTCAGTATCAGCGTCGGAGGGCGTTTCAACTTCCTTTCTTCGCCAATCGTATGGGCGACGGCTGAGCTTGAATTCAACCGCCAACAAAGAAAAATCAACTCATATGTTGGCCTTCGCAAGCGAGGCGAAAAGGAGTGGGTTTGGTTCCTCACTCGTTCTCTGACTGCGTTATGTACAAGCTTGGCTTCTGTTGGAGGAACGGAGGTTGACGCTCCTCCATTGCGAACGCACGAAATATTACCCATTACCCTCCCAGGGTCAGTGTTGGTTGCTGGCGTTGGCGTGCTTCTACTGGCGCTCTCGCGAGTCTTCCTCTGGCGTGGCGGATTCCAAGGTCTAAGCGATGGCTTTCAAATTGTTGGCCTGATTAGTCTCCTCGTCGGAGTTGCTTTCGGCGCTGTTCATTTCTGGGGCCGAATTCGATCGGTTTCGCCTCACTAAGGGCTCTACGCATCCGTGCCCGCGAAACTGTCGTAGGAGACCACTCTGATGACGGGCCGGCTGACGCGACGATTGCGGCAAGGTTGCCGGTGAGGACACCGCCGAAGAAACCCAGCCGGGCTGATCTGCGAGAACAGCGGCCATAGAACCGGCTGTAGCGTCCGCCGTCCGGCTTCCGGGCGATGGCGTTACCTGAGCACGCAACTCGACTCCACCCCGGTCAACTCTGACGACAACACCCCAGACCTGCACCTCCCGTAGATAATCATTAT
>Ga0209724_1000854_pt1 | contig 28873 bp, 20 predicted proteins | sample grotaG_FD_184143 | JGI IMG/M metagenome (GOLD analysis project Ga0209724, IMG submission 184143) | Glacier valley bacterial and archeal communities from Borup Fiord, Nunavut, Canada, to study Microbial Dark Matter (Phase II) -... | ecosystem: Environmental > Aquatic > Freshwater > Ice > Glacier ...
AACAGATCGTTTGTGCATCTGGATAGATGGTTCTCAAGTCCGGATTTTTCTTTGTACAGTTTTTTCGAGATTTCGTAGAGTTTGTCTTTGGTCACTTTCCCGATATTGTAGCCCGTCAATTCGCATACAGCAGAATTCTCTTTTATCCAGGAAACGGTCTTGTATTCCGATGCCGGATAAACTGTTCTACTTATAATGTGGGTTGCTGCCAAATTAATTTGCTCATTGTCCCAGCCTCTACTTTTGAGATAATTGTCTATTTTTAATTGCTTGAATGCCTGATAACAAAGCGATTCGGCTCCAACCTCGCGTATATTTTTATTCTTAAGGGTATTGAGATTGACCGTGTCAAAATCTTGGGTGACATCAGAAACAATATCAATTTTCTTCCTTCTCTTCAGTTCCTGATAATAATGCTGTGCAAGCTGCTCGACCGCTTCATCTTTACTCGGGTTGAAAAGAGTTGGATTACCTTTTATTAGTTCGTTCAGGCGTTCAAGAAAAAGTACTTTCTGGTCAAAGCTGGCCAGTTCAGGAAGCTGGCCAAGTCCCAAAACCATCCGTTGGCGTGGAATTCCACACTTATCACGGTAACTCTCGCTCAAACGGAAATAGGTGTGAGTGGTCTTTTCAGACTGACAATATTTTCGGATTGCCTTGATGTACATGACACAAAGATCAAGCTTAAAATACTTATATCCAAATGCTTGGAAGTCCACACAATCACACTTTTTTAAGCTCCAAAAAGAACTAATATTGATTATCAGTTAATTAGAAAATTGCCAGTAGAGGAAAGACTATAAAATAGTTGAAAATAGTTGAATTTTAACTAAAATTGCTCTCTAAGCCTGCAATGTGGGTTAATGAGCCTTGCAACCGATTCTGCCAAGTATGCGACCAATGGCACAGAGGAAAAATTCTGGTCAATATGGCACGAAAAGTTTGAAAATAAAGAGGTGGAGCAGGAATACAAAATCAAATTGCAGCAACTTAAAAACGAGCCACTTAGTTTGGAGCAGAAAAATAAATTGTTTGCAGAACGCTTTCGATATGTGCGTTCCTATTTTGATGCTCTGGAAAGCGAAACAATTTTACCCACCCAGCAAGACGAATACCTCTACAACTTATGCCGGCGTGAACGGCTCATGGATTTAATTTTCAATTTTACGTTGTTCGACAATGGCGAAAAGAAAATTGCAAGGTATCAGCAATACTTCGCCATCAAGAAAACAATGAAACGAATTACGTCCTTTAATCAAACTATAAACTCCTCCAATGAAGGGCGCAGGGGAGGACAGGAGGGGTGGTTTGGCACACGCAGGGAAGTGGCAAATCGTTAACCATGGTTATGCTCGCACAAGCCATTGCGTTGGAAAAGCAAAAGATTAGTAATCCGAAAATAATCCTGGTGACCGACCGGATTGATCTGGATGACCAGATAACTGGCACTTTTCGCAAATGTGGAATGTTTGTTGAGAATGCCACGACTGGCCAACGATTGGTGGAATTAATGGAGAGTAAAAGTGATGCAGTAGTAACAACGGTCATCAATAAATTTGAAGCAGCGGTAAAGAAAATAAGTAAGCCATTAGAGAGTTATGATATTTTCGTTTTGGTTGATGAAGGCCACCGAACACAGCACGGCACTTTCAATATTGAAATGCAAAAGACATTGCCAAATGCCTGTTTTATTGCTTTTACCGGAACGCCCCTTTTCAAAAAAGATAAAAGCACCGCCGTTAAGTTCGGCGGAATGATCGACGCCTATACGGTTGACCAGGCAGTGAAAGACAATGCTGTTGTGCCGTTATTGTATGAAGGACGATTTGCAAAACAGACAGTTCATGAAAAGCCGATGGATGAATTTTTCAGTAACATTTCGGAACCGCTGACAGATTACCAGAAAGCTGATTTAAAAAAGAAGTTTTCAAGAGCTGACCATTTGAACGTTGCGGAGCAGAAAATATATGCCATCTGTTGGGACATCAGCTATCATTACCGCGATAATTTTCAGGGTTCGACACCTTTTAAGGGACAGTTGGTTACACAGAGTAAAGATGCTGCCCTTAAATACAAACTATTTTTAGATGAAATTGGCATTGTAAGTACTGAAGTTCTAATTTCAGGTCCTGACGAACGGGAGGGCGAAGACAGTGCTTATGCAGAATCGACCGACAAAGTGAAGCAGTTCTGGAAAAAGATGATGGATGAACATGGCACTGCAAAAAAATATCAGAAAAACTTCATCAACCGCTTTAAGAAGGCCGACAAACCCGAAATAATTATAGTGGTAGATAAACTCTTAACCGGATTTGATGCGCCGAAAAACACGGTTCTCTATCTCACACGCAATTTGCAGGGCCATACTTTGCTGCAAGCCATTGCCAGGGTAAACCGCGTTTATCCTGATAAGGACTATGGCTATATTATTGACTATTTCGGAGTGATAGAAAATTTAGATGATGCATTGGAATTGTACTCATCTTTTGAGGATTTTGACAATGAAGATTTGGTGGGAACACTCACTAATATCAAGCAGGAAATAAAAAAGCTGCCGCAAAAGTATTCCGAGTTGTGGGATATATTCAAAACGGTTTCGAACAAGCGGGACGCAGAGGCATATCAGCTGTTACTGAAGGATGTTGCGATAAGAGTTGTGTTTTACGACAAACTGGCAGCATTCGCGAAACTTTTGAAATTGGCATTCTCATCTATTATCTTTCATAAGACCACAGACGAAAAAACGGTTCAACGTTACAAAGATGATCTGACCTTTTTTATCAAGCTCAGAATGGCGGTTTTGCAACGATACTCTGATGTGATTGACTACAAACAATATGAGGGTCAAATTCAAAAACTGATTGATACTCATATCCAAAGCGATGGTGTAGAGGTCATCATTGAACTGGTTAATATTTTTGACAAGGAAAAATTTCAGCAGGAAGTAGAGAACACCACAGGTAAGGCCGCGAAGGCAGACAAGATTGCCAGCCGGACAGCAAAGCACATTTCGGAACGGATGGCCGAAGATCCGGCATTCTACAAAAAGTTTTCGCAGATGCTGAAAGATGCCATCGCCGAATACGAAGCGAAACGCATCAGTGAAGCCCAATACCTGAATAAGGTAAAAGAACTCATGAACGCTGTATTATCGCACACCGATTCGGACATTCCAACCTCACTCCAAAATATGGATGTTGCTAAAGCGTTCTATGGAATCACAAACGAGGAGTTGTCGGATAAATTTAGTGATCCGGAATCCAGAAAACTTATTTCAGCCAACACCGCCATATCGATTGATGAAATGATTCAGAACCTTTTAAAAGTGAATTGGCAGAATGAAGTCGATATACCCAAGAAGATGATTCACCAGATCGGCGATTTTTTAATTGACGAAGTCCGGGACAAATACAACCTGCAACTGAGTTTTGAAGAAATTGATATGATTGCCGAACGTTGTGTGGAAGCAGCTAAAATTCGTTACAAGAAATGACAGAATCCATTCAATTCGGTTCAAAGCAAATTGATTTTCAATTGGAATATTCCGACCGGAAATCTTTAGGTATTACTGTAATGCCCGATTTGGAAGTTTTGGTAAAAGCTCCGGATGATACTTCACTCGAAAAGATTAAAGAAAAACTCACGAAGAAAGCGCCCTGGATCATCAGACAGCAAAGTTTCTTTTTATACTTTCATCCTAAAACACCCGAACGTAAATTTGTTGGTGGGGAATCTCATTTATATCTTGGACGTCAGTATCGTTTGAAAGTAATTAGTGATGAGTTGGATGCAAAAAGTGATGAGGTAAAACTAAAGGGGCAGTATATTGAAGTTTGGACGCTTAATAAAATCAAAGTTAAAGATTTGGTGGAGGAATGGTATAGGCATAAAGCACAGGAAAAACTCAATCAAATTGCAAATCCCTTATTTGAAAAGTTTGTTTTGAAGCACAACTTACCATTAATCGCTTATCGCTTATCGCTCCGAAGTATGCCCACCCGATGGGGAAGTTGTACGCCCAAAGGAAAAATCATTTTGAATCCCGAATTGATTAAAGCGCCCAAAGGTTGTATTGAATATGTGATCATCCACGAGCTGTGTCATTTAGTCCATCACGACCATACACAAAAATTCATTGACCTGCAAACCAAAGAAATGCCCGACTGGGAAAAATGGAAAATGAAGTTGGAGAAATGGCTTGCTTGATATTTTTTTAGAAGATTTCTCTCCTGCAATTGCTCACCAAAGTTATTGATCACTGGTTCAAATTAGCAGGCATAGCTGACCTATGACAAATTAAATCCGAATTTTTTTGGACAATAGCAGTAATTAAAGCTTTCATTTGGACATCTTTTTATATTTTAGCCGGTATTATACTATGCTCGTTCTGAAATCATGTCATCTCGAATATTGAAAATTTTAAATATATTTTATTGTTTGTCTTTTTTATGGTTTTAATAATCTTTGTTTTAGGTTCTGTGATAAAATACGAAAACGTGAAGAATGAATAGACATAAAAGATTTAAATTACAAAAAATAAATGGAAGAATTAGAACTTGATTTAGTTGATGTTGAAACAGCCGGAAAATTAGTTGAAAGAGGTTGCTATCTTAAATCTAAGAAATATATTTTTTTAGATGATAAAGACAAGATTAACGATTTTCACGAAAGTGTAAAGCTATATGTTGTTAATAAACAAATCTTTGCTGAAATTTCTGGAAAATATAAAGAAATTTATACTTTACCAGAACTTGAACTTGTTTCAAAATGGCTAATGGAAAGAAAAGATATTAACATTACTATTTGCTTATTGAGAAAAGAATTTAATAGCACATGGTATTTTAATATTGATAATATTAACATTGATAAAATTATTCATAGGTGGCATCCCAAAGATCCTACCTATTCTAAATATGAAGAAGCATTATTAGAAGCCATTAAATTTTCTCTCACTCTATTACCAAAAATTGATTTTCCTCATTAATACCAGAATATTGGACGCTTATTTGCTATTTATGAAACCAATTGAAAAGGTTTTACAACCAATACCCAAAATTTCCTTTCCTATACGGATGACAAGGCTTTCAAACTCCTCGTCAGAAAGATTTTCGTATGGGAATTGGTTCATAATAGGTTAAGATTTTTGTATTGCTAAGGTTTAATAAAAATCCAAATTAATTTCGTATTCCATTTTCTGTTTATCGATTCGCATACCTTCTCTATAAGCTTACATTGTTTCTTAAAGTGGGTAGCTAAGTAAGATTCTCTTGTCCGGATTTACTTTCTGGCCGTTCGGATTAACTTTGGTTAAGCGATTTGGCAAATGCCAATCTTCGATTACAATCGCTTTTTTAAGTCCGCGATTGCAAACCGCAGGATCCGAAATTATCTTAACCCTTAAAAACACCAGGAATCCGCCCAAAGTACGGTTGATGATTTTTTCATATTTAAAGCGGAAGGTACTCCATCGGTTATACAAGTTCATTAAATCCGGGAACATCTTCCAACCGAATCGGCCGGCCACGTTTTAGTCCGACACCAATCACTTTTGCACTCGCAACCAGTTTGTTCGCTGGCAATGTGAAAATATTCTGGTTAAAAATAAGCTTCAATTGCCCCTCTCTGAGGATATTGAGCCGCACTACAAACGAATCGCCACTCGTGAGCGAGCGTTTGTAATCAATTTCGATACGCGATACGACCAGGTCGAATCCTTCGGCATGTAGCGCGGCAAAGTCGATGTTTTTGCCGATCAGAAAGGTGTGTCGGGCATGCTCGAAATAATTTAAGTAGACTGCATTGTTGACGATCCCTTGCAAATCGCATTCATAATCGCGAACAGTGAAATCGAGCTCATACTGGTAACTGGTTTCTGACTTTTGCATTAGTATTCATTTCTCTTTTTGCGCTTCAGATCAATGATCTTATACAGCAAAATTAAGCTGCAATTACAACATTTTTTTAAATCTGAACAAATCTATCCTCTACATGATTCCACCAGCAACTCTTTGGTTAGAGAAAACCAATTCTTAAGGCATTAATGTAACGGTCGTTTCATTTCCCTCGAAGACATCACCAGAACCTGAAATAGTAACTATCTCTCCGTAATTGTTCTCAAAATCACACTCAAAATAATAAACACCAGGTGTTAAATATTCAAACCGGACTTGTCCGCTGTTATTGGTAACCTGGGTATCAGAATAAAGGAAATTGTCAAAGTCATACTGATTGTAATACAAATATACCGTTTTCCCGATAAGCGAAGAACCAACTCCGTCTCTTGCATTAATGACCAGATCACCTGTAGGATCAATCGACTTTTGGCAGCCAGCTATATTAATTAAAGCAAAGAATAATAGCGCATAAAATAAAACCTTTTTCATAATTGTAATATTAATATATAACGAATACTTCAATAATCGGGCCAGACCGGACTTTTGAATTTCTGCAAGATAGTGCTTTGTATCCAGATTACAGTACCCGTAAGATAACGAAAATATTTTATTGTTAATGATCGGGCTTGTATCCTATCCGTTTTCGGGGTGGTTGTTCTTCCTGTTTGGTAATCAGTTCGTCGAGGTAACGAAAAACCAGTTCAATGTTCTTATCCTGATTTTGAACCTTCTTCCTGATCTCTTCAATTTCCAGACAGCATAGCAACGCCCTGTTCTGTAAAGGCATAAGGAGAACTTCGCGTACCGCCCCAACTTGCTATTCCAATTTGGAATAGCAAGATTTTAAATTCCTCATCTGTGAGTTGAAACATGAAATCGTCGGGGAAACGTTTGACATTCCGCTTGACTGCTTTGTTTAAATTTCCCGTCGATACCCCATATAATTCGGCGAGATCTTTATCAAGCATTACCTTTAATCCTCTGATTAAATATATCTTGTTACTTATAATTTCATCCGGTATCAAAACTGAAGGATTTTCTGTAGTCATTGGGTAAATATTTGATGTTAATCATCACAGAATTGGAGGACGCAAATTGCGTCCTCCAATTCTTTTTATACTTTTTGATTTGGCTTGTATCCAATCCGTTTTCGCGGTGGTTGTTCTTCCTGTTTGGTAATCAGCTCGTCGAGGTAACTGAAAACCAGTTCAATGTTCTTATCCTGATTTTGAACCTTTTTCTTTATTTCTTCAATCTCCAATTTTAGACCAAGTGTATCAGTCAGCATTTGTCGCATACGGGTAAAGATCCGCATGATCTGGATATTGACAGCGATCGCTTTTTTGCTGTTCAAAACACTTGAAAGCATCAAAACACCATGTTCAGTAAAAACCATCGGCGAATATCTTAATCCCATACGATCAGAATTGGAGGTCACAAATTGTGACCTCCAATTCTCAAATTCCTCTTTGGTCAATTCAAACATAAAATCGTCAGGAAAGCGATTCAAATTTCTACGTACTTGCTGTTTCAATACTTTGGTATCCAAACTATACAACTCCGCCAAATCTCTATCCAGCATTACTTTCTGATCTCGAATCAGAAAGATTTTATCCATGATTCGTTCATCAGGTATCAAGACTGAAGTATTTTCTGTAGTCATTGAGTGAATATTTAATGTTAGTCCTTGCCTAAGATGTTGCACAAAACATTACTACCAAGATACAGCATTTCACCAAATTATTTAGTTACGCTGAACATATCTATTTCTGCAGTATTCTCAAAGAGATATCTTCAGAATATGCCGGCGACTCAAGTTTTGCGTTACCACCCGCATGATTCAATGTAATTTTCTTTTCAGATTTTCCGCTTTGCGGATTCATCCACTCCAACGAATAATTGCCTTTGGGAAGATGAAGTTCCAGATGAACCTGTTTGCCGCCCATCAAGTAAACGGCATATTGTTTCCCTGTTTCAGCAAGGATATAGGCTTTGTTTTTTCCCGCCAATCCTCCGGCATAGACCGTTGTGTCGGGTTTCATGGCTACAAAGTTGAATGATTCAATGAATTTTTTCAGGTAACTCAATTGTCTGCGGAAAGCCGGGGTTCCGCCTCCTGGCTGGGCAGCAGGATACTGAAAAGTGCCGTCTTCGTTATCGGTTGTAAACGAATAATCGAGGTTGTTAAACAGTCCTCCTCCGGCTAAGATCAACTCCCACGCCTCTTTACGATAAGTCGAATCTTTTTGTCCGTTAAAGCCTGTTTCATTTTCGCCGATTACTTTGTTCAAATCATAATTGAGGGTAACAGCCTTTGGTGGTGCAGCATAATGAAAGTTGAAAACCGAAACCATTGGGTTTGGCTCCTCTATTTTCTGAAATCCATTGCCAATGTTTTGTGAAATCAGGTGCCGGTTCCTGAACGATTTTTCAGCATCAGTGATTACCTGAGCGATACGGCTCTGCCATTCGAGTGTAATTCCACCAAAATAAGGTTCGTTGCAAATTTCGTAGATCAGGTTCGAAAAACCTTTCAGTTCTTCAACGACTTTACGGACCATCCTTTCCTGAATTGCCAATAGTCCTTTATTTTTATCGAGTGTATAAACATCGGTGCGGGGAATTGCGCCCAATCCGTTGACATTGTTTTTGATATTGAAAGGGCTCAATTCCCATTGCATCTCTTCGTAAAACGGACAGAACAACGCCAGTTCCACGATGACACCCCGTTTTTGGGCTTCAGCAACGAAGTCTTTCAGTCGGACAAAATAGGCATCATCCCACCGGTTAAGGTCAAACTTTAATCCCTCCTCAACCCGGGCCCAGGGACACAGGAATTTCTGCGCATCCGGGGCCATTGTATTTTCGGAAATATTGAAAGCACCGGCAGGTTCAAAATAAGCACCGGTCATCGTCCGTGTCAGGTTCAGCCCATCTTTCTGAAGGGTTTCGAGGTAAATCCGGTAATCGAAGTCAGGGTTCATAACTGCTCCGTAATGTTCGCCCGAGGTAATCAGTATAGTTTGTTTTCCCTTGTAACTAAAGTAATGCGGATTTTCGGGATGAAGAGTGATTGGTTTTACCTGCGCAAAAGCACTGTTCAGACTCAGTCCAGCCAAACAAAGTAAAAGAAGGATGCACCTGTTTTTCATCGTATCGATTTGTAATTTACTTAACGACAAACGTATTGAATGAATCAGCCTTCAGCAGTGGGCTTATCGCTATCGCACCAATTTTCAGGTTGATTTTTTTAGCTGCCTTTTCATCATTCCTTACAACCACCACAATGCTCTTATCCGGATTGACAAATGCGAGGATGTTCGCATTCGCACCCTTGATGTCCAACAGCCTCGCTCCGGGCAATACAAAATGGCTCACATGTTTCAGCAGGTAATATTCGAAGTTATAAGTGTAGGTTTTCTTCAGTAAGTCAACGCTTATGAGCGAATTCTGGCGCCAGCCCCATCGGCTGAAACCATCTTTGTCGAGCGATAAGTTCCAGTACATGTAAGCATTCGCACCATTGTCGAGGTAATGTTTCATCAGCGTCCACGCATAACTGCAATATTTCCAGTCGTTTTTACCATCGCCGCACTCCTGCTCCGACTGGTACAAAAGCATGTTTGGATATTTCTGATGCGCATCGGCAATCGCCTTTTTTCCGGCCCACTGAAAACCAATTCCTTTAATGTATTTGCCAGCCAACGGATCGTTGATTATCGTGTCTACAAGTGCGATGTTTGGACGCTCCATGGTTCCAAACATGATCTGAACTTTCTCCTTGTCCAAGGCCGGTCCTAAATAGGAACCGATAAATTTGGCTAAACCGGCAGAAGTCCAGGTGCAAGACGGGAAAATCTGGCAGGAATTGAATTCGTTCTGAGGCATTACCGCAGCGATGTTAATTCCCTGGTCGCGGTATGCTTTTATAAATTTCGAAAAGTAAAGTGCATAAGCTCTGAAGTATTCGTCCTTCTGAATAAACTGGTTGGTGCCTTCCTTGCCTTGTTTAGAACCGTCGAGACCATTTTGGAATTTTTTATCCATTGCTGCATCTGTGCTGGCACAGGCATAATGCTTGTTCCATTTCATCCACGAAGGGGGACTCCAGGGAGACGCCCAGATTTTTAACCCGGGATTGTATTGTTTGGCGTTTTTAATAAACGGGACAAGTGTTTGCAAATCATTTGCAATGCTGAAATTCTTCATCTCAAAATCGCCTTCAGATTCGTTATACGAATACCAGTCGCGGGCAAAGTCGTTGGCACCTACGGGCATTCGGCAAATTGTGAAATTACCACCCACACCTGGAGCAAATAATTCCTTCAGAACAGATTCGCGGTCTGATTTACCCAACGAATTTAGCGATGTCCATCCCAGTTCGTTAAAACAGGCACCAAAACCTTCGATGGTTTGCAAAGGTTTGTCTGACAAAATTTCGGCATCTGGTTTACCTAAAACTGGCAAAGTGGTCAGACCTTTCTGAATCTCCCATTGGGAAACTTCTGTAGTAGAAACCCATTCTACCTTTTTTTGCGCGCTCAGTGAAAAGGTCGTTATGCCAATCACCAGCAATAAGAGTAATATTCTCATGTATGTTATTTTTTAATAACTGACTTTGGTTGAGTAACCGGAGCTTTTTGAACAACTGAGGCCTTTTTAACAGCCGGTTTCTTATGAGGAACTGTCTTTTTATGCGTAACCGGTTTTTTTGCAGTAGTGACCGGTTTATTGATATTGAAAGCCTTTTCTATTGCTCTCTCTGTAAGTGGCTCCATTACATTGTATCCGGCTTCATTTGGATGAACGCCATCTTTTGAATATTCCGCCTTCAACCCTTTTCGCTCATCAACCATCACCGAAAAAAAGTCAAGGTAAATCATTCCACTTTTATCGGCATAAGTTTTTATCAGCTTATTTAGGGCGATGATCTTCTCTGCAGGTTCAAGTCCTGGTTTCCACGGATAATCGTATACAGGAAGTACAGAACAAAGAATGACCTTAATATCATTTGCTTTTGCCAATTGAGCCATGGAAATGATATTATCTTCGATCATTTCGAGTGTTGATGGACCTGTATTTCCGGCAATATCATTCGTACCGGCTAAAATGACAACTACTTTGGGTTTAAGTTTGATCACATCGGCCCTGAACCGAAGAAGCATTTGAGGGGTGGTTTGCCCGCTTATCCCACGATTAATATAAAATTTGCCGGCGAAGAATTCGGGATGAAGGTTTACCCAACCTTCGGTAATAGAGTTCCCCATAAAAACGACCCGCTTTTCACCTGGCGTAGGAAGTACCTGGTTTGCATTTTCACTTTTGAAACGGTTTAAATTTGCCCAGTCCTGCGCCATCGAAAACTGCGCTGTAAACATTAATAATAAAAGCATTACAAATGTCAATTTCGATTTTTTCATTGTTTTGATTCTATATTATTTTAATAATTTATGTGAAAATACTTTTTAACCTGATATCATCCTAAAGAAACTACAATAATTAACCCTTTGGCTTTCCATTATTCAGTTTTCTCGTTTTTAATCACATAAAAAAAGAGGAGGTTACAACTGATTGTAATTCCCCTCTTCGTTTGTCCCGCAATTTTAGCTGAGACGATTCCGTAAATGCACTATTGATGTTCTATTCCATAAAGGTGTAAGCATGAACCCGTCTTTAATTTTGTGGATCCATTTAAAGAACTACGAAGACAAAAATCAACAGTAAATAGGGAAGTGAGGGAGAAACCAATCTGGAAGCAGTTTCACCCTTCGGCTTTATACAACTAACGTCAGAAACAAGTATCAATGAACCAAATGGATACGATTACTACAACAGCACAATATTTTGGCTCAGTTACGATAGGGATCTGTTGGAGCCATTTGAAACATTGCGAAGAAGTGTAAAACTCAACTTTAGAATTAAAGGACGCGAAGTATGGCTGGAATAACTACAAAACAGGAAATTTAAGAATAATACCGGGAAAATATTTAAAATCGGATGCAAAATGTAACAATAATGAAACATAGTTTATTGGATGTGTAACAAAAATATAACATCAGTATATAATCTTTGCAGCAGTTTTTAAAAAGAATACAATTTTGCAAATATCAATAAAAAACCTTTATTAAATAGACACAAAACACATAAGGAAACAAATGAAAAGCCCATGAATAAATAAAGAATAAACGAGCACAACTTATTAAAAAACAGTGTATATAGTCTCTTCTATTCCCGCTGTAAAAACGCCTGAAAGGCGAAAAACGAAAAATCATTTTTTTATTTAAAACATTCAAATGTATGATAAAAAGTCCCAATCCAAACAGGAGGAGAGAACTCTTGTTTAAAAAAACGTCACGAATTATGAAACTGTACCTAATGATTTTGATGCTCTCAGTCATGCAGGCGACCGCAAGTGTCTATTCACAGTCTGCACGTCTAAACCTCAAAATGGAGAATGCTACCATAGCAGAGGTTTTTGATGCCGTTGAGAAACAATCTGAATTCTTCTTTTTTTACAACAAAGGTCAAATCAACGACCAACAAAAAGTTACTGTTGATCTTAAAGACAGTAAGATAGAAGATGTGCTGACAACTGTATTCGGGAAAAATACGGTGAGTTATGAAATTATCGGGAAAAATATCATTGTAAAATCCTCAGAACTCAATAATTCAACTTCCGAACAACAGACCAGTAAGAAGATCACCGGTAAAATAACCGACCAAACGGGAGTATCACTTCCAGGCGTATCAGTTGTTGTGAAGGGGACGACTATCGGAGTAACAACAGATACAGATGGAAAATTTAACCTGTCGATCCCTGCTGATGCTAAAACAGTTGTATTTTCATTTGTCGGAATGCAGAGCCAGGAAGTATCCGTTGAAGGCAAGAGCAATTTTAATATCACATTAAACCAGGAAACGATCGGTCTCGAAGAAGTTGTTGCCATAGGTTATGGGACAACCAAAAAGCAGGACTTATCAGCAGCTGTGGCAGTTGTTCAGAATCTGGACAAATTAAAAGAACGTCCGGTATTAAGTACAACGTCAATGATTCAGGGGCTTGTTCCCGGTGTTACGGTGGTTAACCAGGGTGGTCAACCTGGCGCCGGTTCATCCGTAACAATCCGTGGTACAGGTTCAAAAACCGAAAGGGTATTGTATGTAGTGAATGGTATACCGGATGCTCCTTTCAATCCTGAAGATGTAGAATCGATTACGATATTGAAGGATGCCGCATCGGCAGCTATTTACGGAGCACATGCCGGAGCAGCAGGGGTCATCCTGATTACTACCCGTCAGTCAAAAGCGGGAAAACCAACAGTTGAATACAGCGGTTTCTATGGCGTAAAAACAGCATGGAAATTACCACAATCTTTAAATGCTACAGATGAAGCAAAAGTTTCAAACCTGGCATATACAAATGCCGGACGCACACCACTTTCGGGTTGGGATATTACAAAAAATCCTTATGCGCAGGATACCCGCACCGACTGGATGGATGAAGTTTTCCGCACTGCCTCTGTTCAACGCCATAATATCACGGTTAACGGTGGGACCGACAAACTAACCACCTTGTTCCAGGCCAGGATTGAAAATGAGGACGGGACTTTGATTAATACTTATAGTAAGAATCTTTCATTGCGATTCAATTCGATCTATAAAATTACTAAATACCTGACTTTAAAGGAAGAACTGTTCTGGAATAACAACGATAACCGTGGTACAGATACACAAAGTGGCTATACAGGATCAATTCTGTCATCCATTTACATGCCCCGTTCTGCCACTCCTTATTATGAAAATGGCAATTTCGGAGGTGTTGGTCCCGTTGATTCGCAATACCTTGGAATTCATGGTGATGTGGTTAACCCTGTTGCTTCCCTGTTGAGAAACCAGGCTTTCGTACGTAACAGCGACATCATTTCAACCTCTGAGATGCGCGTGACTGACGTGTTCAAGGGATTGGAATTTACTTCAAGGTTTTCGTACCGTACCGACAATTCGTTCTACAAAAACTTTCAGTATTCCAGACCTGAACCAGGAAAACCGAACAATCGCAATGGACTGGACTATTCAACAGGAAGAAATTATCACTGGTTATGGGAGAATACAATTAACTACGCCAGGGTTTTCGAAAAGCACAACCTGGGATTAATGGTCTCAACCACCTCGAAGGAAGATGGAGGTAGAAACTTCGGATTGACAGCCCGTGATTTTACCCGTGAAGATGATTGGGCTCAATACCTGATTAATGCACAAACCTTTAAAGATGATCGTCCTTATGATGGTCAGTATGAAGATCGTAACCTTTCGTATGTCGGCCGTGCGTCTTACAGCTATGCCGACCGTTATTTTGTAACAGGTAGTTACCGTCGTGATATTGCAGGTCGTCTGGCCGTTGGAAACCGTTCGAAAGATTATCCGGGTCTAACTGGTGCATGGAAAATTTCTTCGGAACCCTGGTTCAACGTATCATTGGTGAATCTGTTAAAAATCCGTGCAAGCTGGGGTAAAATTGGAAACTTAGGTTCAATAGGCATGTATTACGGCTATCCAAGTTTAAGTGGTAACAATACCTATCAAATTGGTTTAGGTGCACCTTACACTAGTGCAGCTTATATTGCGAGCGCTTACAATGCAAAACTTTCATGGGAAACCTCAGAGCAAACTGATCTTGGACTCGATCTACTACTACTCAATAAAAAGCTGAACATTACAGCTGACTATTTCTGGAAAAAAACATTCGACCTTATTAAACAACAGGATACTGAATGGACTAATACTTACGGTGTAAGCGCTCCACTCATCAATGAGGGTGAAATTTCTAACAAGGGTTTTGAATTCGCAGCGAACTACACAGATAAAGTTGGTGAATTCCACTACAATGTTGGAATTAACTTTGCTACTCTTAAAAACGAAGTGTCTTACATTGACGAAAATCCGGTCTCTTACTGGTCACATGGCGATTCATGGAGAGGTATTTTATCCCCATTCCGTTCCACAGTTGGCCAGCCTTATTATTCCTATTGGCTTATAAAATCTGACGGTATTTTCCAGTCAGCTGCCGAAGTTTCAGCACATTCCAAAGATGGTGTTAAAATTCAGCCAGATGCAGTTCCTGGAGACCTCCGTTTTATTGATGAGAATAAAGATGGTAAGATTGGTGATGCCGATCGTGTTTATATGGGCAATGCATTCCCAAAACTCACTTACGGTTTCACAGCAAATGTAAATTGGAAAAATTGGGATATGAGTCTCTTTTTCCAGGGAGTTAACGGGGTGAAATTATTCAATGCCTTTAAAGAATCAACGCTTAACGGCGCAGAGCAAGGCTACAACCGTTGGGATAAAATCCTTGACGCCTGGTCTCCAACCAATACAGGTTCAACTATTCCGCGCATCAGCGCCAGCGATCCCAACAAAAATTTCGGAACAATATCCGACTGGTATCTTGAGAATGGTGATTACCTGCGCCTGAAAAACTTAATGATAGGTTATACCTTCAAAAAAATTCCATGGGATGGCTCTCTGAGATTGTATTTCAGCGGAGAGAACCTGTTGACTTTCACCAAATATTCCGGTATGGATCCTGAAGTTGGTGGTTATGGTCTTGATGGTGGCCAATATCCGGTATCAAGAGTACTCTCATTCGGTGCAAAAATTAATTTCTAATTCCAAAAATCAGAAAAAATGAAAAATATATATTTCATCTTAATTTCCCTGATTCTCTTCTCTTCGTGCGATAAAGAGTGGGTCGACACGAAACCTTACGGGTTACCAACAACTGCCTATTTTTGGCAAAGTGAGGAAGACATCAATAAAGCTGTAGCAGCAATGTATGTTCCAATGCGCTATGAATCAACATGGGGACGCGACTTGTTTTGGGTACAAGTTTCGAGTGATGACCTGGTTGTAGGACGTTCAAAGGCTGTTGCTGAAAACATCAAGAACTTTATCCCCGATGGTCGGGAAGGTTACCTGGTATCGGGATGGAACGACCTCTACTGGATGCTGGACAAGGCAAATCAGGTCCTTGCAAATATCGATAATGCAACAAATGTTACCGATGCAGTGAAGAAACGCGCCAAAGGTGAAGCCTATTTTGTCCGCGGATTTACACATTTCTGGATTGCTTATTTGTGGGGACGTGCAGATCAGGGAGTACCTTTCGATGGACCGGAAAATACCGAATATCAAAAACGGATTCCACCACAACTGGCTTCAGTAAAAGACAACTATGCGCAGGTAATTTCTGATTTGACAAAAGCGGCTGATTTACTGCCTTTATTTGAAACCTTCGGAAGCACTGATTACGGACGCGCTCATAAAGCTGCTGCCTGGGGTTATATGGTTAAAGCATATGCCTATTGGGCAGCTTTCGACAACACCAAATGGGCATTGGTTCCTGAATTGTGCGACAAAATTAAAAATGAAGGAAAACGTGCGTTGGTAACTGTTTCCGGAAAACCAAAAGAGAGCTATCATTCGGTATTTACGATTGCCCAAAACTGGGGTTCCGAATACATGTGGTCTGTCACTTCCGGAACACAGGGTGGCAGCGAGTTCCCCGGAGTTATCCTTGAAAACAAGGGATGGGGGAAATACAACGGTTGGGGCTATTTCCAGCCTACAGAAGAGTTGTATGATGAATACGAAGCCAATGACCCACGCCGTGAAGTTACGATCCTCAAATTTGGTGATCAGTTTAACTTCTTAGGTGAGAGCAGGAAATATTACTCGACCAATAGCCTCTCCGGTTTCCAAATTAACAAGTACATGGAGCCATACAGCTATGGAACAGGCGGTAATGCCGGAACAAATGCCTATATCAATCAAAATGGTGATTATCCTACCACAGCATTAAATCTGCCGCTCATGCGTTATGCTGAAATACTTCTTTTCAAAGCTGAAGCACTTTTGATGCAGAGTAAACCAACTGAAGCTGTAGTACCGCTCAACGAAGTAAGGGCACGCGTCGGACTAGCTCCTATTACCGCTCTCACTTTGGACAATCTGAAACATGAGCGTCGCTGCGAACTTGCCTGTGAATGGACCGACCGTTTTCATGATCTAAAAAGATGGAATGATGTCGCTAAAATTCAAATGGCTTTGCATGGCCGAAACCATACCGATAAAACAAATCCGGATTCTCCATACACAATAGTTGAAATTTGGAAGACGCGTACTTACGACCCAGCAAAAGCAATTGCATGGCCTTACAATCCTGATGAGATTTCACGCTCGAATGGCGCTTACAAGCAAAATGCTGGATGGTAATCGATTGTGTCAAATTATGAAACTCTATTTTGGATAACAGTCCGTAAATTTGATGTTTATAAAAAGACTTCCAAATCCCGAAAGCCGGAAATAAGGCTCTTGGGATTATCCATCAGAAATTATTTTCTGTCTATAATTGTGCTTTTCCGAAGATTTCCAGAATAAGCGTACACTATATTAAACATAATCACGATTGATCGTCGAAGATATACTAAAATTCTTATTGCAAATAAATTAAAAAAAATGAAAAAATACAATTTATTCATTTCCGTTACCTGTGTAGTACTTATAGTTATGTCAGCTTGTCAAAAACTCGACAATAATATAGAAACGAGTACTCCAAATCAATTAAAGTCAGCCTATTTACTTACAAATTGGATGGGATCAATCAGCGATAGTAAATCCTTATCTGAGATTTCTATTCCTGGTACTCACGAAACTTGTGCACAGATCGAAACATGGCCTGGTACAGCTAAATGTCAGTCACTTTCACTTGGCGATCAGTTAAACGCCGGAATTCGGTTTGTCGATATCCGATGCCGACACTTTAATGATGCGTTTACTATTCATCATGGAGCAATATATCAAAATATGAATTTTGATGATGTTCTGAATACCTGTATAAGCTTTTTAAACAGCAATCCAACTGAATGTATCATCATGTCGGTAAAAGAAGAGTATGATGCATCAGGCAATACTGGCACATTTGAACAGAGATTTGATAGTTATGTTTCTCAAAACCCCACAAAATGGTATTTAGAAGCTAATATTCCTTCATTAAGTACTGTTCGGGGAAAAATAGTTTTGTTCAGAAGGTTTGGTGCTGCTATAACCCCCAAAGGTATCGATGCTTCGAACTGGCCGGATAATGTCATAAACTTTACAATTGACAACGGCTCTGCAACAATTAGAGTTCAGGATAACTACGTTGTACCGACTAACTCTACGAAATGGAACAATATCACAAGCATTTTTACTGAAGCAAAAAACGGGGTTTCAACTACTTTATTTCTTAATTATATAAGTGGTTACAAATCTGGATTATTTGGTATTCCAAACATAACCACTGTTTCTAATTATATGAACCCTAAAATTGAAACATATTTTACTTCTAACACCTCAGGTAGGTTTGGTATTGTTCCGATGGATTTTATAAATTCAACCAGAAGCACAAAAATACTGAGCACCAACTTTTAGTAGAGTTATAAAACTTTCATTAATTCAATTTGGGTATCCCGGCAATATCTGATTTTTGAGAATTCACTTTTACAAGGGGGTTTGGAAACAATCTATTTTTCTATTAGATTAGTTTCCAAACCCCCTATTTTCGGGAGAATGAATCGATAGACAATAATATCGGGCAGTAAATCACTTTAAACTAAACCAATGAATTCACGACGTGAATATTTTATGAAAACACCCTGATGGCTGATCTCGGAATCGACCTTTATCCGATCGGTCCCGATGGAATGCTTTCGCTGAAATGTTCGGCAAGGAGTTCAGAAAAACAACGTCCATCCGTTGAAATTAACTCAAATATCAAATTAAAATTGTTACTTAGCTGGGAAGGTGGAGCAGAAACAATCCAAATCCATGCGGGTTTGAATAAGATATGAGAATAACAGTTGGCAACCAATGACAATTTCCCTGCAGGTTTCAGTCAGTGGCAAGTGGCCAATTGCATTAAAATGAAAATATTACACAAGAATATCACTTAAAGTATCATTATGAATCGTAGAAATTTTGTGAACAAATCAGTACTTGGTGCAGGCGCAGTGGCGATAGCACCCGGCTTTCTTTCGGCCTCAACACCTCAAAAGGAATCACTTCGTCCACCGGTTACGAAACGGCTGTTCGTGAGTAAAGCTGTCGAAGAAGAAATCTTAAGAATAAAAAAAGATATTACTGATCCTGAAATTTCATGGCTGTTCGAAAACTGCTATCCCAATACACTTGATACGACCGTTCATTTCTCTGAACCGAATGGAGTGCCTGATTCATTTATTATTACAGGCGACATCAACGCCATGTGGATGCGAGATTCTACCGCCCAGGTTTGGCCTTATCTTCACCTGGCAGGCAAAGATGAGCAATTGAAAAAACTATTTGTAGGATTGATCAACCGCCAAACGAAATGCATTTTAATTGATCCGTACGCAAATGCCTTTAATTTTGGTCCTACCGGAAGCGAATGGAAAACCGATTTAACCGATATGAAACCAGAGTTGCACGAACGTAAATGGGAAATCGATTCGTTGTGTTATCCGGTCCGTTTGAGTTACCACTACTGGAAACTGACAGGAGATAAAACACCATTTAACGCACAATGGCTGAAGGCGGCAAAAACGATTGTAAAAACATTCGAAGAGCAGCAGAGGATGACCAGTAAAGGCCCTTATCATTTCATGCGGGTAACCAGTAAACAAACAGATACGGTTATTGGTGATGGTTTTGGAAATCCGGTAAAACCCAATGGTTTGATCTGTTCCACATTCCGCCCTTCTGATGATTCCACTACCTTTTTATACCTGATTCCTTCCAATTTTTTCGCACTGACGTCCTTGCGTCAAATGGCTGAACTTGTTACCAATGCCTTTAAAGACAACACATTTGCCGCTCAATGCAATAAACTGGCAGATACGGTAGAGAATAGTCTGAAGCAAAATGCAGTAGCCAAGCATCTGAATTACGGAGAAATATTCGCTTTCGAGATTGATGGTTTCGGAAACCGTCTTTATATGGATGATTCCAATATACCAAGTCTGCTGGCAATTCCCTATCTCGGTGGTGCAAAACCTGATGATAAGGTCTATCAAAATACGCGGAAATTTGTTTTAAGCAAAGACAATCCCTGGTTCTTTGAGGGCAAAGCAGCATCTGGTATTGGCGGTCCGCATTGCGGAGCAGAAATGATCTGGCCAATGAGCATTATCATGAGGGCTATGACTTCCGACGATGACAAGGAGATTACGCAATGCCTGACGTGGCTGAAAAATACCCATGCAGGTACCGGATTTATGCATGAATCATTTCACCAGGACGACGCTGACAAATTTACACGCTCATGGTTTGCATGGACGAATACCCTCTTTGGTGAATTGATTTTAAAGATTCATAAGGAACGAAGACACCTGCTAAATCAAGTATTGTAATACATTAATATTATGAAGCGTCTTGAAAGCATAATTGGTGTCGACCTGGGTGGTACGAATATTCGTGCAGGAAAGGTCGTTGCCGATAAAATCATTCTGCTTGCCAAAGAACCCACACCCATTGCTGGCTCTCAATCTGAAGTATTGGAAAAACTGTATGCGGTGATTGACAGCTGCTTTGATGATTACACAAAAAGCATAGGAATCGGTGTTCCTTCTGTTGTCGATGTTGAAAAAGGGATTGTCTACGACGTAGTAAATATTCCATCCTGGAAAGTCGTTCCATTGAAAGATCTATTGGAAAGCCGCTATAAAGTTCCGGTTTATGTGAACAACGATGCCAATTGTTTTGTTTTGGGCGAAAAATACTATGGAAAAGCGAGGGATTGCAAGAGCGTTGTTGGCCTGACAATCGGTACTGGCATGGGCAGCGGCCTTATCTTTAATGGTAAACTATACGAAGGCCAAAACTGCTGTGCTGGTGAATTTGGAAACATCCCTTATTTGAACCGTAATTTTGAACATTATTGCAGCGGACAATTCTTTTCTGAAGAGAAATCAACTTCAGCCATTGATGCATTCAATCAAGCAGTTTTGGGCGACCAGGCAGCAATTCAACTATTTTCCGAATATGGCTTTCACTTGGGACAGGCCATTAAATCAGCACTTTATGCATACGACCCCGAAATTATCATTCTGGGAGGTTCACTTACAAAAGCGTATGATTTTTTCAAACCTGCGATGTTCGAGGCCATCCAGAATTTTGATTACCGAAATGTATTGACCAATCTGAAAATTGAAATATCAGAGCTTGAGCATTCTGCCATTTATGGAGCTGCTGCACTCTACCTGAATATTGGCCAACATTAAGCGGCTTTGAAAATATTAATTCTATCTGTAGTTCCTTTTTCTGAATTCAACCACTTTTTTTCATAACAGCGGGAGTTGCTGGTTTTAAAAGTACCTCGGTAAAAGCAGTCGAAAAACAAATTACCAAAGCGCTTGCAACGATCCGGATTGAAATGAAAGAGTATTTGCCACTGATCGTTTATTTTTTAGTATCGGATACATTTATAAACTAACTCAACTACCTATTTATCATATGTCATTTCCTTCACTATGATAATGGAATCTGAATTCTGTCAAAAAACGATTGAATTTTTCAGGACCTTTCTACGAAAACTTAAGGACGCTTTTTAGCTGACCGATCGTAAAATCTTTCCTTCGACGCGAGATACTGACCTTGTCGCCATTTGACATGATCAGTATACCAGCATCGTTCCGGTTGAATGAAGCAACATGGTTAAGGTTGATAAGGTGGGTTTTATGCACCCTGATAAAGTTGTATTCACCGAGCAATTCTTCGAACTCGATCAACGATTTGGCAACCAGCAAAGGCTTTTTGTCGGTAAAATAAAGGTTTGTGTAATTGCATTCACCCTGGCAACGAATGATGGATTTGACTTCCACAAACTCGACCCGGTCACCGGTTGCAAGTCCGATCTTTGGATCTGTCGGATGCAAGGTATTCAGGTAAAGCTGGCGGATCCGCTCGTTTTCGTTCTGATGCCGGATCCGTTGGCTCACTTTCTCAACGGCAACAATCAAGTCATTCAGATTGATAGGTTTCATGATATAGTCGCTTGCAGAAAACCGGATGGCTTTGATTGCATAGTTGTCATAGGCTGTCACGAAAATAACTTCAAACGGAAAATCTTTAAAATGATCGAGCAACTGAAAACCGTTTCCCCCGGGCATCTCAATGTCAAGAAAAATCAGTTGAGGTTGGTGATCCTGAATTTCAACGATGGCCTGTACCACTGAATTGGCTTCAGCGACAATTTTTACCTGTGGACAATAGTTTTTAATCATCCCCGAGAGGTTTTCCCGACCGTTTTTCTCATCATCCACAACAAGTGCCGAAATTGTCATCGTCGTTTTTCAGTTTTGATAAAGATAATTTTTCCCGGTGAGTTATTGTTCTTCAGGAATGATTATTTCAACACGGGTTCCTTCCTTATCTTGTTCTGAAAGGTCGGTCAGTTTGAATGAATAATTGCCGCCGTTTTTCGCCTTCATCATTTGAATACGTTCTTCGTTCATCCTGAGGCCAAAGCCATTTGAATTGGCTTTTAGTTTTTGCGAAGCCTGAATGCCGATTCCGTTGTCTTCGATAATGATTTGGATGGAATTCTCAATTTTCAAAATCCGGATGTCTATTTTCTTGTCTCCGGTTTTATGTTGAAGCCCATGCGTCAATGCATTTTCAGCGATTGGTTGCAAGATCATGGCAGGTAGCATAAACAGGTTTTGGTCGATCTGATTATCCACATAAATGGTGTATTCAAAATCAAAGCGCAATTTTTCAAGCTTCAGATACTGTTCCAACATTTCAAGCTCTTCGGCCAGCGAAACTTCCTCCTTATCTGAATTGCGGAGAACTTTCCGGATCAATCCTGCAAAATCGGACAAATACAAATTGGCCTCTTTTGTTCTGTTTTGCTGGATAAGGTTTTGCACCGAATTCAAACTGTTGAACAGAAAATGAGGATTCATTTGGGAGCGGATGGCGGCCATCTGCAATTCTTGAAGCCGCTTTTCCTGTCCCTGTTTCTTCAATCGGATCCTCATCCTGTATTTATAAATAAGGAAAACTACGAGCGACAAGAATAGTAAAAGGGAAAGAAGCTGAATGATTCCTGTGAGGGTAGACTTACTGATCTCTTTTTCCTTTGGCTCCAGACTTTTCTTCGCAACTTCAACAGCATCTTTCAAATCAGACTCAATCCCGATCCGCTCTCCTAAACGATTGTAAATTATGTATCTTTTGAATTTATCCTGGAAAATATCCTTTAAACGAAGAGAACCATTTATAAGAAAAAGCTGATGTGCTTTGGGTTCCGCGCGATCGTTCCAGCTTTTCCATATCTCGTAATTACTCCCATCATTTATGAGAATAAAATTGATTTCAACGTATTTGGGTGCCAATTCATCCATCTCGTAACGGCCAACCGACCAATTATCGGAAGAATAAACGATTGAAGGTTTCTCTGTAATAAACGACCGAAGTGTGGCAGGTTGTTTCTGAAGGTTTAAAAACCCCGGTTCAGGAATATAACGCAGATCATTCCAATTTAACTGACTATTTTGCAACTCAATTAAGGCATTGACAAACACTTCATCGTTGCATCTTTTAATCATTAATTCAAATGTTTCGTCAATCGTAGGTCGCCACGCCTTGAGATTATCATAGCTTAATAAAGAGCCAAATGAATAATCGCAAAGTCGATTAGCCATTTCACGGTAAAGCGGCGATCCGCTTAATACCAGCTTGTAAAATTGCAGGTTTAGTTCAAAATCGTATATCCAGCTAAATTGGATACTACTTAGTATCCTCTTGCTCATTGGTACTAACTGGTTGTATTTGTACCTCACATAATGAGAAGTAAGACCTCGCGAAAATAGGCCATAATCGTTATAGATACGGTTTATATTGAATGCGTCGAGTTGGGCCTGTACCTGGTCTTTTATATCGTTTGTAATAACAGGAAAATTTGAAATCCATCGCCCTTTCCCCAATTCCGCAGGCTGCGCTTCAAAAAGCCTTGAATAGATATATGCCTGCAATTCGTGTTCGAGGTAAACCGTTGATTCGCCCATCGCATTTTTGCGGGCAATGATTATTAGTTTTTCCAATGCATTCAATGCTTTCAGGTACATTTTAGCATTCGTTCTACCCCCATATTCGTATAACTTATGGTCTGCGATCTGGAAAGGCGACATTCCCATTTGCTGCTGAAAATTATTCAGCAGTTCAGCTTCCATTTTCCGGTCTCCCGAGAATGAAATTGCTTCCGGAATTATATAATCTTTTTTGACCAGTGATATTGAATCCCGGGGAGTTAAAATTCTTTCGTCAAATTGTTTCAAAGTTAAACGTGCATTCACGTAAAGCGAATCACCGGGCTCTGCATAAAGGAGAATCACTGGTCCCGGAATATTTTGTTTTTTATTTGGATTGGTGACCAGAACTAAACCCTTATTCTCCAGTTTCGCTTCAATCCTGAAGTTTCCGGCTTTATCCAGGGAAACCATCTTGCTGTCAAGATCAGTGCCAATGAATTTATTCAACGTATAAACCACCACCTGGTCGCTAACCGGATTCTCAATATGTCCGCTAATAATAACCCTTGGTGGTTTGGGAAATGACTTTTGTACTAATTTAAGCTGTTGACTTATCTGAAAACGGGGGTCAGGGGAAAATCTGTGGTTTCGTTTTGTTTCTTCTATCGAATTTTTACTGAAAGATGTCACTAAACCAAATTGAAGGTTGAGGATGCATTTGCAACTTTGAATTAGGCTGTCGGGAGCACTGCTCAATTCTATCTGTTCTTCGTTGCGCTTAGTCGTTGTAAATGTTAAACCAAGGTCTTGCTGACGAATAGTTTTCTGATCGATGTTTGAATTCACAAACATGAAAGGTTTCAGGAGTGGTTGTTTTTGAAGCCCTGTTTTTATCGCATTGATGGTTTTCAACCTGATCTCCGCGGAATACCCTTTAACAATTAAACTTGATTCGCACTGCCCGAGCAATTCAGGGCCATTGGTTAATAGAATCGTCCTGGTATTCAAATCCAGTTCATACCGAAACTTTTTTTGGTGCAGGGTTTCGTTTACCAAATCAGCATTTGGAATTACCCAAAAATTATTTACTAAGTGCGGAAACCCTTGATCTTCTGAAAAGATAGCTCCATTTCCTTGAGTTTCTGTTCTGTTTTGAAGCGTTTGGATTGTAAAAAGCACTTTATTGTTTTCAATTTTATCGGTCAGAACCGAGTACCTGATCGTTTTCAACTTATCGGAAATCAAAGAATTTTTCTCCGTGAAAACTTCCCGTTCTGTCCATTCATAAATAAGCTGTTCGCCAACGTTCAAACGAACCGGAACTTGTTTTCCGATTGAAGAAACCGGGAAGAGAAAAAAAACTGCAATGATGGTAAGGCAAATAATGGTTGTTTTCATTCCGTTTTTATGTTTTGTTTCCTCAAAAGTTGGGAAAAAATTTAAAGATACAAATAAGGACTTATTTAACGGAAGATATGATTGATTAAACGGTAAAACGATCCTTTGGATACCGGGAATAAATGGTTGCTATAGTTTTCGAAATGTTTTCAGTGAAAAATAATTAGGAAGTGTTGATCCAGTATTTTTTGCATTAAACGAAATATTTAAGGGTGAGTGATAAGATGGGATTCTGCCAGTGATCAATTATCCGGTAGATCCTAAAGCATTTGCAACAGCATTTATTGTTTTCAGTAATACAATGTTCTGATGATCTGCGATTTCAACGGTTGCTGTTTCTTTTTCGCTTCGCCAGCTACGTAACGTATTTACCTGCAATTGATGCATTAGTTTAAGGGCGACAGATCTTAAACGTGTGGAGTAATAATGATTGCTGCGCCGCACTTCGAAAGGTTTTTCGAGCAGTTCGAACAACAGACTTTTAGTTAGCTCCAATTCCGAAAGTATAAGCGGTAAAATATCATTCTTTACCTGCTCATCATCTACCAGCGAAGCATAAAGCGCAATAATTACAGGATCAGTTGCAGCTAAACCTGAATCAATATTTGTGAAGATATACCTTACCAATGGATGATCAGACAACAGCTGCTTTAGCAGGATGAATTTTGCAGGTTGTTGCTCCTTAAGAAGTTTCAAAGTGCTGCCGACTCCATACCAACTTGTAATGTTAATACGGCTTTGTGCCCAGCTAAACACCCAGGGAATCGCCCGAAGGTCGGTAAGTGTTCGCTGGTTGGTGCGCCTTGACGGTCGCGAACCTATTTTACTGGTTTCGATTGCATCAATTGGGGTTGCCTTTTCAAAAAAACGGATAAAGTTTGGATGAGCTACCAAGGCAGTGTAGGCTTTAATACTTTCGTCGGACATATAGCGCATCAGATCAAATAGTTCATCTCCTGGTGCTTCGTTGTTTATAAGCGTGTTTCGTAATAGTCCCGAAGTAAGTAACTCTACATTATAAGCGGCATTTACCTTGTTGGCATATTTTCTTTCAATGGTTTCTCCTTGTTCGGTAAGTCGCAGTTTACCGCATAAAGATGATGGCGGTAAGCTTCTTAAAAACCAGTTCACAGGGCCTGCTCCCCGGCTGATACTACCTCCTTTGCCGTGAAAGAAACGAATATCCACACCAAGTTTGCGGCCGATTTCGGAAAGTTTGTATTGTGCCTCGTAAAGATTCCATTGGCTTGCCAATATTCCGCCATCCTTATTGCTGTCGCTGTACCCAATCATTACCTCTGCCACCGGACGCGTATAACCTTTCTGTATCATCTGGAGTTTAAGTGTATTTTGGGTTATCGGGTGTGCAAGAAATTCGCTCATGATTTCCGGAGCACGCTCCAGGTCTTCAATGGTCTCAAACAGTGGAACAATGGGTAACAGGCAGGCAGGCCCTTGATCCGTTTTTACGAATAAGCCAGCTTCGCGTGCCAACAGGTAAAGGGTAAACAAATCTTCTACCTTGCGTGTCATGCTGACAATGAGCGAACCAAGCGCATAAGAACCATATTTGCTGATGTAATCTCTCAATACACTTAGATAGCTCAGCACATTCGATGTTTCATCCACCTTGCCTGCATAAGTATGGGAGAAAGGCCGGTAGATTGTGAGTTCGTTTAACAAGAATATTTTGTCGGGCGATCCGTCGGTGTTGAGTGAATAGCTTGTATCGGCGAAGTCTTCGAGCAAGCCTAAAAAGGCTTTTTGGTAAAAGACACTGTTCTGACGGACATCTAAATGAGCGAGGTGAAAGCCAAAGTTACGAACAAAGCTCAGGGCTTTTTGCACCTCATTGGTGGCAAGTGAAGGAGCTCCCCATGCGGACAGTGCCTGCTGTAAAATTTCAAGGTCTTTCAGTAATTGCGCCGAATAGGTATAAGTCCAGGCAGCATCCGTGAGCAGGATGTTTCCTGAAAGTGAATCCTGTCTGACAGGAAGTTTCTCAATAAGGAGCAGAACATACTGTTTAAATGGTTCACGCAATGTCGATGTATACAATGTCTTGGTTGTAATATCAGGTATTTCTTCAGCTAAAATTGATTTGTGCCTGCAAAATTCGGGAAGAATGTTGCTTTCAATTGTATAAATACTTAAACTTTCAGCGAGCAATACCAATCGTTGCCGAACAAGTTGTAACGACGCGGTACGGAGTTTATTCAATGCATAATGTGTTATTTCGGAAGTCACCAATGGATGTCCATCACGGTCGCCGCCAACCCATGTGCCCATGCTTATCTTGGGCAGATGAAGATAGTTTTGCAATGCTTCGGGCTGAAACCCGGCATCGCTCCATGCTTGTTTTAACTGTCTGTCGTGAAGATCGAAAACATCAGGAAAAACATTGGTGAGGTAATGTAAAACGTTTTCAAGTTCGGTTTCAATTTTGGGCTTTTCGAGATAAATATCGTCGATAAACCAAAGCTTTGTCAGAACCTCTTTTATCTCTGTACGAATGCGTTGGCGTTCAAAAGCCGTATAGATAGGGTTTTCGAGTTGAACCAACGATTGGTAAAGTTCGCGGTAATATTTTAGTACGACCGTGCGTTTGGCCTCTGTGGGATGAGCAGTTAGTACCGGCTCAACCTCTAACTGCGATAACGCTGCAACTATTTCATCCTCCGAAACGCCGGAGTTTTTTAACTCCTGAAAGGTATCTGCCCAGCTTCCGTTCACACTTTGAGGCCCTTCCAATTGCTGCTTCTTACGTCTGCTTTGCACAGCCCAGTTTACTTCGCATAAATTGAGCAACTGAAAGCAAATTGAATAGAGGTGAATGGTTTTTTGTTCGAGCTCGGGTGCCGGCAGCGCAACTTCATTGTTGATCCAGGGTATGTAAGCAATCAGCGCTTTTTCGTTGTTTGATTCAAGCAATACGGCAAAACATTCGAGTAAAAAATGCAGGTCGGAATATGGTTTGCCAACAATATGTATGTTTTCGCGAAGGATAGGATGCATCATTTTTTTTATTTAATAACGCATATCACAGTCATATTGTTGATGGTACTTCTTTCACGATTTGGATGAAATAAATTTATCTTTGCGGCGACAATGTTAAAGGATAAATGCAAACTATTCCAAACGATCAGGATAATCAGATAATTGAGCAATTAAGGGTTGGTTCCAAAGAGGCCTTCCGTTCATTGTTCGATGCCTTTGGTCCTAAACTTCATGCTTTTGCCCTGTCCTATTTGAAAAATAATGCGGATGCCGAAGAATTGCTCCAGGATGTATTCTTAAAACTTTGGGAAGTACGTGCCAGTCTTGATATTTCGAAGAATATTAAATCGCTCCTTTTCAAAATCTGCATTAACTTAATCTATGATTTTATCAGGCGGAAAAATATTGAGAAAGCCTATCTGGATTATTCCGGCAACAATCAGTCATACAGCGATAATACATGGAACGAGATCATTTATAATGACATGCTTAGCAACTTGAACCATCTTGTCGCTGGTATGCCTGAACAGC
>Ga0209724_1000856_pt1 | contig 28860 bp, 18 predicted proteins | sample grotaG_FD_184143 | JGI IMG/M metagenome (GOLD analysis project Ga0209724, IMG submission 184143) | Glacier valley bacterial and archeal communities from Borup Fiord, Nunavut, Canada, to study Microbial Dark Matter (Phase II) -... | ecosystem: Environmental > Aquatic > Freshwater > Ice > Glacier ...
AGGGCTTTCGCTTGAGGCCAATTTTTAGGTTTAATTTGTTACCGCTCACTCTAGTGGTGAGTTCCACAGCGAAAGTCGTAACCCACCCCCTATTGAACGGTTTCAAAGTGCCTGCAACCGTTGGGTACTATCGCGGATTACTAACTCGGTTCGCAGTGTCAGCACCTGGTCGGACACTGCTTCCTGCTCTCCCTCGATTAAGGCCAGCAGGCTTTTTACGGCGTACCTGCCCAACTCACGTAATGGGTGCTTGACGGTCGTTAGGGTTGGGGTGTAATAAGCCGCCTCTGGTAAATCGTCGAAGCCCACTACGGCAAGGTCCTCCGGCACACGAATCCCGTGGGCTGCGGCGTAGTGTAACACTCCCAGGTCCATTTGATCGTTGCTGGCGAATACAGCATCTATATCGGGATATTTCTGTAGCAACTCCGCAAAAGCCGCCGCGCCACTCTGGGACGACCAGTTGCCCATTGCCCAATGAGAGTCTGAGACGACCACCCCGATGCTCATGAGTACATCGGCCCAACCCTGCCGACGCTGCCGAGCTTCCAACCAGTCCAACGGCCCGCTAATCAGCCCAATCTTCTTCCTTCCGACCTTAACCAGGTGCTCGGTAGCCTGACGCGCCCCATCATAATTGTCAACGCCTATGGTTAAGTGCTGCTTGCTTGGTTGGCTTTTCAGGAAGACAATAGGCGGACACACCACCGGAAGCTGTGACTGAACAGTCTGTACATTGGTTCCAATCTCAGGGGCGGCGAAGATTATGCCTTCCACCTGGTTCGCGATCAGCGACTTTATGACTGGTACTATGTCTGTTTCATCAATATTAGCGAGTTCTTTGAGAAGCAGCGAGTAATTGAAAGCCTCACAATGTTCCGTGATGCCGTTCAAGGTCAGATAAACTCCACTATAATCCAATCCCGCAATGATAATGCCAAGGGTATAGCTACGTTGCTGCACCAGACTGCGCGCCAGTGCGCTCGGCTGATAACCCAGTTCAGCAATGGCCTTCTCGATTGCTATCCGGGTTTCCGGTGCCACATCCACGCGGTTGTTCAGCACGCGCGACACAGTTTGCGTCGAGACCTTGCAAATCCTGGCAATATCCTTGATGGTTACTTTTTGTAGACGTGAGGCTACCATTATTAGGTCGAATCATAGGTTGCGTTACCCCGCCCAGACCGGGCTGCCTGAACGCAAGTGACCACCGCCGGGCGGCCCTGCGCTCGAAAGCGAGTCCCTAACCCTTTTTCTTGTTTAATACATCAAAGAAAACCGCGAACAGGAGCACCAGTCCTTTGATGGCCTGCTGCCAATCAATGCCGATACCAATGATTGACATACCGTTGTTCATCACACCCATTACAAAAGCCCCGATTACCGCGCCAATTACCGTGCCTACACCGCCGGAGGCCGAAGCACCACCGATGAAAGCCGCCGCAATCACGTCCAGCTCAAAGCCGGTACCAGCCTTGGGGGTCGCTGCGTTGAGGCGAGCGGCAAAGATCATACCAGCCAGAGCCGCCAGGACTCCCATATTTATAAATGTATAGAAGGTAAGCCTTTCAGTGTTCACACCTGAGAGTCTGGCGGCACGCACGTTCCCGCCCAGGGCATAAATACGTCTGCCGATGACCGACCGCTTCGTAATGAACGTGTATAGACCAATCAGTACAAAGAGGGCGATCAGCACGTTCGGGATGCCATTGTACGAGGCCAGCAAATAGCACAGGCCCATGATAGCCCCCACCACCAGGACGTTCCTGATGATGTATATCGGCAGGGGAGTGACTGCGACGTTGAACTTACGCTGGTTGTTTCGGTCGCGCACATCCAGGTAAACTATAGCCCCGGCTAGTAAAACACCTATTATCAGAGTGGTGATATGCAGGTCGCCTGGGACCCCGAAATCGGGGATGAATCCAGAACTTAGCCGCTGGAACTCGACTGGGAAAGGCCCGATTGATTGGCCTTGCAGCAGTACCAGGGTAAGGCCGCGAAACACCAGCATACCTGCCAGAGTCACGATGAAGGCGGGCATCTTCATATAGGCTACCCAAAAACCCTGCACCGCCCCAATCACTGCCCCTATAATCAAACAGGCAGTGACCGCAATGATGGGAGATAATTCCATCTGTACCATCATGACGGCAGCTACAGCCCCTATGAAGCCCGCAACGGAGCCTACCGAGAGGTCAATGTGACCTGCCACGATCACTAGCAGCATACCGAGGGCCATAACTACAATGTAACTGTTCTGAAGTATCAGGTTCGTGATATTCAACGGTTGCAGGAGCGTGCCGTTGGTCATAATCTGGAAGAAAACAGTAATTACCACCAGTGCAATGAGCATGCCCTGTTCCCGAATATGCTCTTTGAAGAACTTGCTGATGGCCGAGATCCAGGGGAACCCGGTTGTTCGCGCCCCATCCTCATAGACACTCATACTGATTTAGCCTCCTTTTGTTCTTGCTGTTGTTGCATGATGCTGGTCATGATGGCCTGTTGAGAAGCTTCGGCTGCCGACATTTCAGCAATGAATTTGCCTTCGCTCATTACATAAATCCTGTCGCACAGCCCAAGAATCTCAGGTAGCTCCGAAGATACCACCACTATACCCCGGCCCTCGCTCGCCAGACGGTTGATAATGGTGTAAATCTCGTACTTCGCGCCCACATCTATGCCGCGCGTTGGCTCATCCAGGAGCAAGATTTCAGGGTTAGCAAAGAGCCACTTACTGAGAACAACTTTTTGCTGGTTGCCGCCGGAGAGATTTAAGGTTTTCTGCAACACACTTGAGCATCTAATATTAAGGTTCTCCCGGTACTCGTTGGCAACGACCAGTTCTTTTGGTTGGTTAATAATGGCCTTGTTGGCAACCGCTCTAAGGTTGGCGAGGGTGGTGTTATTCTTCACATCCTCAATAAGCACCAGACCATAGGTCTTGCGGTCTTCGGTAGCATAGGCAATGCCATTGGCAATCGCCTTGCTAATCGTACTCACGTCCACCACCTTGCCATGCTTGCGGACTGTACCGCTAATGTGAGTGCCATACGAGCGGCCAAAGATACTCATGGCAAGCTCGGTGCGCCCCGAACCCATTAGCCCGGCTATACCAACAACCTCACCCTTGCGTACATAGAAGTTGACACTATCCACTACTTTGCGGTCAGAGTGTATTGGGTGGTATACCGTCCAATCGCGAACTTCAAATATCGTTTCGCCAATATTCGCCAAACGTGGAGGGAAGCGATGCGTGAGGTCACGGCCCACCATGCCCAGGATAATGCGCTCTTCAGTTATGTGGTCTTTGTGACAATCTAGGGTCTCTATCGTAGCACCGTCGCGCAACACTGTGATGGAGTCTGCGACTTTGGCAATTTCGTTAAGTTTATGGGAGATGAGAATAGACGAGATACCCTGTGCTTTGAATTGCAGGAGGAGGTTCAGGAGTGCTTCGCTATCACTTTCGTTGAGACTTGCCGTCGGCTCGTCCAGGATAAGGAGCTTGACCTTCTTTGCCAGAGCTTTAGCGATCTCAACCAACTGCTGCTTGCCTACGCCAATATCATCAACGAGGGTGCTGGGAGATTCCTGAAGCCCGACCTTCTTCAAAAGCTCTTGCGACATAGCCATAGTTTCGTTCCAGTTGATTACGGCCCGCGCCGACCGCTCGTGGCCCAGGAACAGATTCTCGGCGATGGACAGTGTTGGGATTAGTGCCAACTCCTGGTGGATGATGACGATACCAAGTTTCTCGCTATCGGTAATATCGTGGAATCGGCATTCATGATCCCGGAAGAAGATTTCACCAGCGTAGGAGCCGGAAGGGTAAACACCGCTCAATACTTTCATGAGGGTGGACTTGCCCGCTCCGTTTTCGCCTACCAGAGCGTGAATCTCGCCCTCTTGTACTAGCAGGTTAACGTTGTCCAGTGCTTTTACACCAGGGAACGTCTTTGTTATATTACGCATTTCCAGGATGACACCAGACATGCGCTTCACCTCCTTGGGAAGCCAGATGAATTATACAGGACAAGTGTGGAAGTTGTTGGCTTCCACACTTGTCCTGTTGATCTCATAAAGCTGTAATGTGATACTTACTTGAGCCCGATTTGGTCCTTGGTGTAGTAGCCAGTATCCACTAGAGCCTGCTGGATGTTTGCCTTCTCAACGTTTACCGAGTTCAGCAAGTAAGAAGGAATAACCTTGACCCCGTTATTATACGTCTTTGTATCGTTAACTGGAACTTCTTTGCCGTTCTGAGCTGCATCCACTATGTCCACAGTAGCCTTAGCCAGGTCACGGGTGTCCTTGAACACTGTCTGCGACTGCTCGCCAGCAAGCATTGACTTGACGGAGGGAATTTCGGCATCCTGACCGGTAACTATAGGGATAGGCTTGCTGGCAGTGCCGTAGCCGACACCCTTGAGGGCCGAGAGAATACCGATACTGAGGCCATCGTAGGGGGAAAGCACGGCATCAACACGCTTGTTGCCGTAGTAAGCACTGAGCAGGTTATCCATACGGGCCTGGGCGGTTGCGCCATCCCAGCGCAGGGTTGAAACCTTGTCCATGCCCATTTGTTTGCTCTGAATGACCAGTTTGCCGCTATCAATATAAGGCTTCAGGACTGAGATGGCTCCGTCGTAGAAGAAGAAAGCGTTATTGTCATCGGGGGAGCCGCCGAATAGTTCGATGTTGAAGGGGCCCTTGCCATCCTTCAAACCGAGGGCCTTCTCGATATACGAAGCTTGCAGCACGCCGACCTTGAAGTTGTCGAAGGTCGCGTAGTAATCAACGTTAGGGGTATCGCGGATCAGGCGGTCATAAGCAATCACGAGGATTTTCTTATCCTTGGCGGTCTTCAGAATCTGCGACAGGGATTTGTTATCAATCGCCGCGATGACGAGGACATTCACGCCTTTAGTGACCATGTTCTCGATCTGGGCGACCTGGTTGGGGATGTCGTCTTCAGCGTACTGTAGGTCAGTTTTGTAACCCTTCTCGTTGAAAGTCTTGACCATGTTGTTACCGTCAGCGATCCAACGAGCAGACGATTTGGTGGGCATGGAAATGCCAACGGACTTGCCTGCTGAGGTGTTGCCGGAAGCCGCAGTGGTGGCGGCGGGAGCTTTGCTTGCGGCGGCGGTGGTGGTGCTTGCGGCAGGGACTGCTGTGGCTGAGTCACCACAGGCGCTAAGCAATAACACCAGAATAGTAAGGACAGCTATCACAAGTGATGAACGGCGGATCTTCATTGATTTTTCCTCCTTGGGGTCATTCAGTAGGTATTATTTGAGCCGACTATAGGAATGTTATCGTTCCCGTTATCGTTGACACTACCATATCCAACTTTCCCCCTTTTGTCAATAGTTGGTTCTGTAAAAATTCGCCCAGGAGCAAGATAGGTGTAAAAATCTTTTGTAATAGCGGCAGTAAGAGTTGGAATTATAGGGATAATTCAAATCCCTGTCAAAAGAGTTGCAAACGGTCAAAAAAGGTTAAGATAATACGGTAGCCTCATTAGCGGAACTTTTTCAAGAGTGAACCGAAATTAAGCTCACTATCGGCTTAAAGAAGACACCAGCCTCGCGCACGTATCGAAGTTTAACAGTCACTACTGAAAGCAGCGTAATACTAAACTTTTAGGTTATTCGGGTTGCCTTAAAGTCCCTTTTTCATCTGACTGTCGCCAGTTCGGACAAACCCGCGCTAATTATTTTGAGGCTTTCATTTTAATTAGGGGTAATTGGACGATAAAGGTAGCACCTTCACCCTCTCGTGACTCTACTCGAATTGTACCGCCATGGGCTTCCACAATTTGCTGGCAGATATACAAACCCAAACCCAAACCGCTACTGGGGGCCGGTTTGTTTTGCAAGACCTGGTAAAACTTGCTAAATAAATCTTTCAAGTGTTCGGCTTTAATTCCAGGCCCATAATCCTGCACTGTTATTTCTGCCAAATCACTCCCAACTACCCGGCTGAGTTTAAGGTTAATCTTAGGGCTAGTGGGGGCGTGGATAATAGCGTTATTGATTAAATTGATGATTACCTGTTGAAGTCGCACCGCATCACCCTTTACCCATAATGGTTCATTCTCACTAACTGACTCTATCACTAACTTTGGGGTTAACATCTGACCAGTCTCGGTTAATTGTGAGAATAAGCTATTCAGGCTAACCGGCTCGAAATTTATAGTAAACTTGCCACTTTGTAACCGATTGACATCTACCAGATCGTTTATCAATCGCCTGAGATGTTCTACCTGGGCAAGAACCTGGGCAAGATTTTCTAGCGGCTTCTCAAAATCCCCCTCTTTTTTGCGGAGAAAGCTTTCGATCCTCTGGCTATAACCCTTGATTACGGTTATAGGGGTGCGTAATTCGTGGCTGATTAGGGATAGAAACTGTTCTTGTACCCGTCGCAAGCTCCTTTCGGTAATATCTCGCAACACCATCACAGACCAATCAGCCATTTCATTCCCATGCACTGGTTGACCAATAGCTTCGAGCCAGTGGCGATCACCCTTAGAGTCTCTAAAACTATAAATTAGATTGAAAGTTTCACCTCTGGCTGCCCGCGCCAGGGGCATCTCCTCGGCTGAAAGCGGTTCCGCGCTCTCCTCATCCAGCAATACTAGCCCTTCGGTGTTGCGAAGCAGTTGCTCGTAAGCGGTGTTAGTAAGGAGAATTTTATTGTTTCGATCTACCACCACCAGCGCATCCGCCATATTTGCCACTATCGCCGCCAGTTGGGCTTTTTCTCGTTCGATAAGTTTTTGCTGAATTCTCAATTCTTCGGTTAGTTTAACCAGGGTGTCACCTTGTACTACCAGGTCTGAGTTAGTAGTGTTTAATTCCTCAACGGTAGCTTGCAATTCCTCATTTAGAGTTTCCAGCTCCTCGTTGGTAGCCTGCATCTCTTCATTAAGAGTATCTACTTCCTCAATCGCCGCTTGCGCCTCCTCGGTATGCAGCATAAATTCTTCATTTTCCGTGCGTAACTTCGCGTTTTGAGTGGTTAATTCTTCATTAGCTAACAACATACGGCGATTCGTCTCAACCAGTCCTTCCATCTGGCGGGTATGCACCCCCATTGCTTCCGACTGCTCGTTTTTAAGCTGGACTAATTCACTACTATCCTGTTGCAGCTTTAGCTTTAATTGGTTCAGCTCGGTTTCTTTAAGCACAATCTGGGTTTCATTAGTCTGTTGTAACTGGGTGTTATTCTTTTGTAATTCAGCGTTGGTCTCCTGCAAGTTCAGAATACGTTGGTTAAGTTCTTGTACTAAACTCGTCTGTTTTAGATTGTCTTGCTTTAGTTTTCGTTGAGCGGTAATTTCATGAGTTAGATCGTTTACTATAACGAGAGCGTGTTGCCCATCACCCTTATCTATAAGGCCATCCGTTTGTTCTTCCTGGTTTGGCATTGGCTGCGGATAACAACTAATTTGCAAGAAAGTGGTTTCGCCAGTAATAAGATGGGGTACTTCCACCGGCTCCATTATATAAATTTTATTCTCACTGATAGTTCTGGTAATAGCTTGCCCTATTTCACGTGGTGGGATATTTTGAGCCAGATGCACAAAATCTTCGCCTATCGCAACCGTATGGATCGAAAGCATCCGGCGGGCCGCCGCATTAATCTCCACAATATCAAAACGACTGTCCACCACCACCACTCCCACCGGTAGCTTGAGCAATAGATTGTCACGGGTAAGACGGTTCTGATAGGCTTCCTGCTGCATCTGAGAAAGAGCTCTTTCTAACCGGGGTGACTTGGGTTTTTGCTCGCTAACAGGTTTGGGTAGGGAAGGGAAGGTCACGTTTCTAAGGCTAGTAGGTGGTGTTAATCGCCGTACCCCCTGTCGTTGGTAAACTCGCTGATTTGCCTCTCGCACGTCAAAAAACTCGGCTACCGGGCTAACTGTTTCGGTGCGACCCAACACTAAATAACCCTCATCGCGCAAGGCAGAAGTAAAAAGTTGGAGGGCGTGTTCTTGCAATTTTCGGTTGAAGTAGATTAGCACATTGCGACATAGTAGTAGGTCTATGCGGGGGAAAGGGGCGCGTTGTCCCAGGTCATGTTCGCCAAATATCAACAGGTTACGGATCTGTTTTTTAACTTCGTAGGTTGTGCCGCTTGAATTAAGCACGAAATAACGTTCTACCAGCTCTGATGATAACTTATCCAAACTTTTGCTCGGGTAGACACCCCGCCGGGCAAAGGTAATTGCAGCGCTATCAAGGTCAGTGGCGAAGATTTTGATATCGAATTGGCCTAACTCTTTACCAAGTAAGGCAGCTAGAAGAATTGCCAATGAATACGCTTCTTCGCCTGTGGCACACCCGGCAGACCAAAAGCGTAATTCATTATCATGCGAGCGACTATATTCGATTAAATTAGGCAGAATTTGCTCTTGTAAATAAGTAAATAACTCCGGGTCACGCATAAATTCGGTGACTTTAATCAAAAAGTCAGCCACCAATATTTCGTACTCATCGGGATTAGCTCCAAGATACTCAATATAACTAGCCACGTCACTAACCCCCGTAGCCAAAAAGCGACGCTGAACCCGACGCAAGATGGTGGCTGGCTTATAAGTGCTAAAGTCAATACGGGTATGCTCACGCACCTGCACCAATAATGGCTCCAGGTCTGTCAGGGGGTTTAGAGGGCCTTCGATAATTTGCTTATCATTGATTAAATCAGCGAGAAGAGAGCCAATGTCAGGTAAGTCGGTCACATAATCTACTATTTCTGGATCCAAAGATTGGGGCATACCAGGATAAGCCGCCGTTTGCGGGTTTTGAATAATCACTATCCCGCCCCGCGCATGCACTATACGCGCCCCCTCCGATCCATCCCGACCAGTGCCAGTTAAAATAATAGCAATTAACTTATCATTGTAAGTTTCAGCCGCACTAGAAAGTAACAAATTGATCGAGGGGGTTGGTCGTCCGTCTCCGTCAGGCAGCAGGGTTACATCGTGATCGGTAATTGCCACATGATGATTAGACGGCACGACGTAAATAGTACCGGGTTTGAGCAATTCTTGATTCTCGACAGTTACCACTGGTAACGTAGTATGACGGATTAGAATCTCGGCCAGGTGGCTTGCTCGTTGGGGGGCAAGATGTTGGGCGATGACAAGCGGAACCTCAAGGGGCACAGGAAGAGTAGCCACTAATTGTGATAATGCTTCAATTCCACCCGCAGATGAACCCACTACAATCAGCTGGAAAGCTGGGACGGTATCAGGCATATCACGACTCCTACATAATTAAAAAAAAGCATAAACATTTTTTAATTATATTCCTTTTGACTAGGTAATACAACCTGAATAGAAAAGCTAGGTCTGTAAAATTTACCGTCTTAGCGCATATTTGTTCTAAAAAAACCGCCCCCGTTTTGGAGCGGTCTCGTTAAAGCCAGCCTTGACTGATTTCCACAATTTTATGGCACTGTAATTACTTTTTCTAAGGGCAAAGTGGAAGACCAATAAGAATAATGGGAATAAATCTGACAAAATCTTAAAATTGCTTGTAAACCATCGCTACATCGCCTACGGAGGAATCGCTTTGAGTAATCAGTTTACGAAATACCTCGACTGATTCGGTTTCTACTCGCTTTAGGTTGCCATCAATTTGAGGTTTCAACTTCCACAATCCTACTGGATGAATTGTCCCTCGTTCTTTAAGGGCGTTATTCCAGTTTAGATGGTCAATGGCGGGCCACCAGGTATAACCGATTACTGGCACCCCCTCAGTCCTGAGTCGTTTTATTTCCTGAATACTATACTCCAGGTATAGACTCTTGTGCTCGTCTAGACCGCTATAGTCGGTTTCGGTAAGAATAACTGGACAACCATAACGATCATAATATTGATGTAATAAACCCGATAAACTCAGGGGTAAATCCACCATTTGTTTAACCAGGGCACTATCACGAGTAGCCTCAAAAGCTTTGGTAATAGAATTACCATGGTCGCGATATTGCACAATCTCGCCGTTTTCCCATTCAAGCCAAGCCTCGCAGTGGGGGTAAAAATCTACCCCCACCACGTCTAATTCAATCGCGTGTTCCTGAAACCAGTAGAGCGTTTTGCGACTCATCCCCTGAGTCTGGAGCCATTCGGTCAACGGATGGTTTAAGTTTATACGTCCGCTTATCAAATCATAAATTATAAATCGGCGTTCGTTCCGAAACTCTACATCCGCTTGTAGCCATTTTTCCTGGGAGCGGGTAGCATAATATTCCCCTGCTTCCACATGAATCATAACCGCGTCTGGTACTTCAGCTTTAATAGCCTTTACACTCAAAACTATCTGCCGACTAATATTCTCTACTAAACTTAACGTAATTATCTAAACCTTGCCAATAGGGCGGCCAATGACCTAAATCGCCACCAAATAGAGCTGAAATTAACGGTTCATTGTGAGGGGTATAATATTTGATTTGATTTCCGTAGCGTTGAGCGAGTTGCCTGATATATTCAGTAGCATAATTCGGATAGTCAGGGTTACCAAAACTATCTTCGAGCCAGCTTGGAGTACCAAACTGAATCGGGTTTAGAATTAAATTTAGTCCTAGCTCAGCGGATTGGGCCACCACTTGATCAGCCCAATCCCACTTGAACTTTCCGGGCGCAGGATTAATTTTGTACCAGGGGAAGGTATAACGCAAATACTTTAGCTGTAGACGTTCTTTAACTAACGTTAAATCCTGCCGCCAGTTCTGATAATGTTGCGTCCAAAGGTACTCGTCAGCCTCCATTTGTGGAATATTAGAACCTTCAAAACCAGTTATCCACCAGAAACCTTTGCTGGTCATACCCTCCCTAACCTGTTGCCAGGGTATGGAGTTATTTAACATCATGCTTTCCGTTTCCGTTACTACTAACGACATTAGTAAGCGGTGCAATCAGGGTACTATTAACAAACTCTTTGGGTAAAGCTGTGGCAGCCTTTCGGATGGATTCGGTCAAATCCATCGTATAATCTTCGTTCAACCGATTATATAAAGTGAGTGCCTGGGCCACTACCTGATCCATATTGTAATATTTATAGGTTGCCAGCCGCCCCACAAAATAGACCCCCGGCGTATTATCGGCCAGTTCCTTATATTTTTTGTAAGTCAGATTGTTTTCCGGGCGTGGAATGGGATAATAAGGGTCCCCCTCGGCTTGAGGGTATTCGTAAACAATGCTAGTCCTGGTATGTTCCTGCCCGGTCAGATATTTGAACTCGGTAATACGGGTATAAGCATAGTCGTTAGGATAGTTAATGACCGGGGCAGATTGATAGACTGGTTTGTCATGCGTTTCGTGCTTAAATTCCATGGAGCGATAGGGCAACTTGCCAAATTTAAAGTCGAAAAACTCATCTACAGGCCCAGTGTAAATCATCTCGCGATAGGGAATCATATTGATAATTTCCCGATAATCCGTATTCACCATAATTTTAATGTTAGGGTGACTCAGCATCTTCTCGAACATCCGGGTGTAACCCTGGAGCGGCATGGCCTGATAGGTATCGGTAAAGTAACGGTCATCCCGATTAGTGCGAGTCGGTACTCGGGCTGTCACTGAGGCATCCAACTCCGAAGGGTCAAGACCCCATTGCTTGCGGGTATAGCCTCGGAAGAACTTCTCGTAAAGTTCCCGACCTACTTTATTTACCACCACATCTTCCGAAGTAAGAATTTTCTCTTTTGGTTCCGCCACAGAAGCAAAAAAATCATTTAATTCAAAAGAGGTTAAATTCAGGCCATAGAGCTGATTAATAGTTTCCAGATTTATCGGTATTGGCAAATACTGCCCGTCCACAGAGGCTTTTACGCGATGCTGATAAGGTCGCCACTCGGTAAATTTGGAAAGATAATCAAAAACCTCGGCGGAGTTGGTGTGGAAAATATGAGGGCCATATTTATGTATAAGAATCCCAGCCTCATTATAAAAATCATAGGCATTGCCACCAATGTGATTGCGAGTATCAACAATCAACACTTTCTTACCAGCATTACTGGCGAGTCGTTCCGCCAGAACACTTCCGGCAAAACCAGCTCCTACTATCAAATAGTCAAACATGAATTTTCTCCTTTAGTTAGTGCTAGACTCAACCAGAGTCAAGCTTCGGGTGCTCTCTGCGATTAATTGCAACATTCTTGTGGTTATAGAATCCCAGCTATAAGTAGCCAGTAATTCTTTCTCTTTCTCACGACGAGCTTGAGAAAATTCGTGCAAAGAGTCCTGAACCTGCCCAATAAATTCGTGGTGGGAATGGCCCACCCGCACTACCTCCCCATAAAGTTCTATTACATCGGAGATAGGCGTTGAGACAATTGGCTTATGAGCAGCCATATATTCCAGGGTCTTGGTCGGACTGAGAAAACGGGTAGATTCGTTAATGGCAAATGGAATCAGAGCGACATCAAAAAAGGCCAGATAACCCGGCAGTTGCTCATAATTTTTCAGGCCCAAATAATGTATATTGGGGGCTTGCGGCAAATCCGTCGGGTCAATTTTGACTACCGGGCCAAGCATCACTAATTGCCAATCGGGGTGGGCCTGGGAAATAGCCGCCAAGAGTTCCAAATCCATTCGCTCATCAATCACTCCGTAATAACCGAGGATAGGCGAACTTATATTTTGTAAATCAGTTGGCTTTTCAAAATTATGACCCGGCCCGGCAGCGGCAAAATGTTCGGTTTCTACCCCGCTAGGAAATAGATGTGTTTGGGAATTGTAAGACTGCTTATCCCGATAGAGGCTCATACCACCCGTGAATACAATATCCGCACTTCTTAAAAGAGTTTTTTCGCGCTCCTGTAAGTCAGCGGGCGCGCCCTTGAAGGCCGCTAATTGATCCATTACATCATAGACCAACAAATCGTGTTCAATAGTATCGGCAAATTCTAATCCCATCGGGGTATACATCCAAAGAATAGGTCGCTCATAGTCATTTTTATTTAGATAATTATTTAATAATTCGTTATAGACCCTTTGAGTTGCCGGATCTCCATGCCCTATCCACCGAGGTTGGGCTGAGGGATAGACCAGCCGAACGATAGTTACGTTAGTAGTTTTTTCGGCTTTTAGAATCTCTAAATAAGGTTCAATCGCTTCAATATCCGCAACGGGTTCTTCGACGATGACTACCCGATTGTGGTGAGCAAATCTCGAAAGCAAATGCTGAGGGCGTTGCCATACAAAGTTCCAGCGTAGGTGGCTTATACAAACAATATCTTCCAATTTCAAATACCCCCTTAAATTTATTTTGAGCTTACTAACTTATTTTCACCTATCATTTAGCAATATTCGTGCCTGAAAAGGGTTTTTTGGCGAGGTGAATTATTAATATATTTTTAGAGCTATTGACATAATCCTTAGCTGGTAATAACATGTTTTTGAGACTAAATAAGCCAACAGGGTTCTCTTTTTCAGCCTTTTGAAAAATTAAATAAGGGGTTTTGCCGAGGTCAATGGAGTCCCCGCTATTTTTCGCGCGAAAAACTACCGTCGGTCTTAATAACTACTCCAATTCTAGTAAGGACACACCAACATGACTATTTTCGAGCCGCCGTTAACGAGTGAGTTACTTTCTGAACCCCTCACCAAACCCACCAGCCCTTATTCAAACCTTGAAAAAATCCTCGGCACAGATCAACCCTCGCGAAATTTTTGGTGGATGACCGGGATAGAGGGTACGACCATACCCCAGATTGGTGCGGATGAATTTGAGTGGATTCAACATTACCGCTTTTGGAACGAAGATTTAACCATGATTAGGCAAGAGCTGGGGGCAAATGCTATCCGGCTTTGTTTCCCCTGGTATAAAATCAATCCAGAAAAAGGCAAATTTGATTGGGAGTGGATGGATCAGGTGGTGGGACGAGCCGCTGAGCTGGATTTCAAGATTGCCCTGAACCCAATCCATTTTGGTACACCCCTCTGGTTGGAACAATCTTTCGGCAACGCCGATTTTCCTAAATATGCTGCCGAATATTTCAACCTGATTGCCCGACGCTACGGATCAATAGAGCAAGTGGTAGCTTTTGTGCCACATAACGAACCAACTATCACAGCCCGTTTTGGCGGACTCTCAGGAGATTGGCCTCCCTACCACAAAAGCAAGCCTGAGTATTATCGCTTGTTGCTTAACATTGCAAAGGGAATAGTTCTATCGCAGGAGGCGGTCAGGGCCGAAATTGTAGACCCGGTTTTTCTTTATATTGATGCGGTGGGAAAATTTGGCACCCGCTCGCCTTTTCCTTCAGCTAGGGTTTTAAAGGAAATTGAGTATAATAATACTGACCGCTTTTTGTGCTATGACCTGTTAAGTGGTAAGGTTGATCAGTTTCACCCGCTTGCCCCTGATTTACAGGTCAATGGCATAAATGATGGAGAGCTGGATTGGTTTCGTGACCACGCCCTGACTCTTGATATTATGGGCCTGGATTTTTATTCTTATAGCGAGTGCTGGGTGGATGAAACCAACGATGGGAAGTTGGTTTTCGAGACAGATGCTCATGGACCAGCCACCGTGCAACTAACTGAACTAGGTCTTAGTAGTCGTGAGGTTAACGAATTAGCCCCCCGCCCTGGTGGAATTTATGGGGTACTAAAAGAGTATTACGAACGCTATAAACGACCTCTTATTTTGACCGAGACCGATTATATGGGGACGATAGAGGAAAGAGCAGCCTGGTTGAAATATAGTGTGGCAGAAGTAGACCGCACTCGCATGGAAGGTTTGCCAGTGCTGGGTTACACTTGGTGGGGGGCTACTGACCACCTTAATTGGGGTATGGCTCTCCGCGAAAGGGATAGCATCCACCCGGTGGGTCTAGTTTCATTAGTGCCTCAACCGGATGGCACACTGGAACGAGTGCGGACGTTGCTGGTAGAAGATTTCCGGCGCCACACTCTCAGAACCAACGATTAAAGAATAATTGCAATTCCGTCTTGTGATTATCGAATGCCAAGCTACTATATTTTTGTTACCCTTATCGTGTCAAATCCAACTATTGCTTGGTGAGAGTATAGAGCGATACCTGAAGGGTCAGGTCGCACGACAATCTCACCAAGTAGTTGCGCTTCCCACTGGATGGTTAATTCATTATTATACTTGCGGAAGCGGAACTGTTGGTAGTGCGAAGGATCAAAATCTTTAGGAAGGTTAAAAGTGCGGCTAATGCCCGCCCCCTTCACTACGACCGCCCAATTGTCCGCCTGTTGTTCGACGGTAAACAAAGGGCCACGCTCATTTTCAGCTACATAAGCTGGATAAAACCCGTAACAACCACTTAACTCGGTGGTTTCTTGCAGCCGTACATTTACTGCCAACAAGTAATTTTCGAGCAACGGGCCTTTGCTTATAACAGCCTGGGTTGGCTGACCGCTAGATTGCAGTTGCTTTGTAGAGATTTGCCAGCCGTCATCATTATGCAGAGCCGCCCAACCGCACTTGGCTAAATCTGAGTCCGAGTATTCAAATAAATCCTGCCAGCCTACGGTAAGGCCAAACCCGGCAAAAGCCGCCGCGCCGTTTTGGGTAAACAAAGCGGGTTGGAGTTGGGTTATTTTCAACGCACCTCGCCAACGGGCTACAATTTCATCTAGCGTGGCTTGTAGGGCGAAACCATCCCATTCCAGCCGCAACAAATGATAGGCTTGATAATCAAAGTCGGCTGGCAGGTTAATTGAATATGGGATTGATGCAGCATCATTTTGCTCAATTATCGCCCGACCTTCACCCGGCAACAGCTTGAAACGCCATACAGCCTCGCTTTGGTGATATAAAGCCACTCCCAAAGCTTCCACCTCGGCTAAAGCTCGTAAGCTCACTTCCATTGTCAGACAAGAAAAGGCGGCAAAACCTATCGCCTGGGTAATAACCTTTGAGGCAGAATTTTGAGTAAGAACATTATCAGTTACAGACCACTGCCCGCCCTGGTATTGCCAGTCTTTATCGCTAAACCCGCTTAAATGTGGCAGGATTGGCGCAGGTTGAGGAGTGGTGCTGGGACCGAGAATAAACATCCGTTCGCCCGCCCAATCTAAAGGGTCAATTGCCAACACTCGTGCGCTTCTATCGAAGGCCCAACGATGATAAATGCAAAATAACTGCTGGTTATCTGGCCCGCGCACCACTGAATTATGCCCTGGCCCAATCACTACTCCAGGGATGGTGCGTAAAATTGGCAAAACCTGCATACCATCAGCCACCTGCGCCCATTCCCCTGGTTTGTCCGGGCTGTCGGTAGTGGCATAACTCACCCCGTAGCTAGGATTTTGCCAGTTGCCGCCACTAAACATTTGATAGTACAACCCTTTGTGTTTAAGCACAAACGAGCCCTCAATAGTATGCCAGCGCACCCCGCCTTTTTCGACCCGGTTGGGGTCATAGACCTGCCAATCGAAACCAGGAAGTGTCACCGGGCGCGGTTGCCCCGCCAAAGTGAAGGGGTCTAGCATCAAGTCACGCATTGTGCCTGTTCCAATATGGGTATGCTCCAGGAAATCGGTAGCATAAAATAAATAGCGTTTGCTATCATCATCCAGCAAAACATGACCGTCAATCGCAAATTTTTCCTGGGTCAGGCGATGTCCGCTATCCACAAAAGGCCCTGCCGGATGCGTCGCTACCGCCACCCGCATCTGCATATTTACTTCGTCGCCCACGCTGTAATAAAGATAAAACTTACCATTGTCATAAACCACTTCAGGAGCCCAATAGTAAGGCCAATCGTTTAGTAGGCGAATCATCGCCCCGCTAAGTGGCTGCCAATGCACAAGATCAGTCGAATGTAGTACACCAAAACAGCGACCATCGGGCTCTATCCCGGTACAATAGCCCCAATATTCTCCGCAATATTTCAGTACAAAGGGGTCTGGGAAAGAATGGTCATAAACCGGGTTCAGATAGGTTGCGGTATTGACCTCATTGTCTAAAGAATCGGCCATTTTTACCTCGGTAATTAGCTCTCTTTAATGTGTGCTTTAATTACTCTTGCTTTACAGCTATTAGATTTAGCTCCTGGCTCACATCAGCCCGTAAGGTTGGTTGACAGGCATCGGACTGTAAATACTCTATTAGGTCATGCAACATCGCTACTGCCACCGGGTCACCCGGCAAGGCTCTTTCGAGGGCGAAAGTCGTCATAATCACCCGCCCCTGTCCATAACGGAATTGGAGCGTATTTATGGCGGGGTGATTGAGCCAGCCCGTAATAGAACCAGCCAAAAAATCAGCTTGTACCGCCGGATCCTTATAGGGCAGACCAGCGATAGAGGCACGCGGCATTACATGACGAAAAGCCATACTGACAGGGTTGGGTACGGTACTCAAACGTTTATGAATACCTGGTTTTAGCCAGGTAAAAGCACTAATCCAACTACTATTACTGCCGCCTGAAGTTCTTACCCAAAAGAAGGGGCTGGGGCCATTGCTAAGAAAAAGCAAATCGCCGCCCTGCTGCACCCATTCCAACAATTCAGCATTAGGATAGTTAGTTATAGCTACCCGTGAGGTAGAATTTAACTGGGGGGTTGTATGGTAGCCAAGACCTTGCAACAGGTTCTCTAAATGGTAGCCTGTTTTGTGGTCAGGCTGGGAGATATCGGCTGGTTGCAACTGGTCGGCATCTTCCAACTGCGATTCACTCCCCGTACCATTGCCCAGAGTGAGACGGGCTAAGGCTTCCAGGTCATTTGCCAGCCACATGGGAGCGCGGGTAATCACTGCCAATTGTTCCAGATATTGCGGGGGGCGGGCGGCGGCGGGTAACACTAATACTTCCAGACTATTTCGCGCCAGAATTTCTTCCTGAGCATTTCCAGTGGAACTTTGTAGCATAAAATCCAGTTTTTGGAAGGCCGCCTGCGCGACCTTTGCAAATCGCCAGCGTTGGCTACCTAAAGTTTTAACCGAACCGTTTAAGATAGTTGGTAAGGCATATTCAGAGACTTTTTCAGCCACGTCCAGCCGCGTGAATAGTCGGGCGTTTTTCCAATCCTGCCCGCTATAATGGGCCAAATGTAACTGAAGCGTCAGAGTCTGGTCGTCCCACACTGCTTGATAGGTTGCCTGGGGAATAATTACGTCAGGTGAATTTATAGTGGCGAAAACGTCGTGATAAGCTTTGGGGTTACGCAAGAAGTCCAGGAGGCCGTTACTTTCCCAATAAATATCGGCCAGTTCGGTTACTACATAGCCCGCCAGGTTCGGTTGCCGCCGCATTACCTCAATCTCGAACTTCATCGCGGCAAACTGATGCCACTGGCTGGCGGTGGCAAACTCTTCGTAATCTTCCCAAATCTGCGCCAATCCGAACTCGTCAAAGCGTTTAAGCACTTCTTTAGGCCAGCCTGTTTCACCCTCATAGAGCGACCACCAGGGGCCAAGTTTAAACCAGTCTGGTTCTTTACCATAATGTTGGTGCATAAGTTGTAACGAGGGCAAGCCCCAATTACCAAATTCCGATAAAACTAATGGTTCGCGCCCAGTCCGCACAATATCGTTATGGGTTGAATAAGTCCAGGTCGGGCGCAGGTTAAATTGCTCAATAATTTGTTCCCAGGTGTCGGCCTGTTCAGGAATACCAGCATAAAAGTGAAAGTCATCCAGGTCGCTATGCACATGAATGTTTGGCCCGGTGATATTCAGGCAGGCCGAATTGTCCACCACCAGCCGGGTTGGGTCAAGCTGCTTGCAATAGTCATAAAGCTGCGAGAGCCAACTTCGGTCGGCAGTTTCAAAAGCCAGAGCTGTTCCCCAATCTTCGTTTACTAATGTCCAAATAATTATCGAAGGGTGGTTAAAGTCGCGGGCAATCATTTCGCGCAATATTTGCTCAACCCGTTGCTTGATAAGCTCGTCCAAAACCAATTGATTCGGATGGATTGTACCTCTTGGATAAAAAGTACGCCACGAAGGTATTTCAGTCCAGACCAGTAGCCCCATTTCGTCGGCTAAATCCAGATAACGCGGGTCGGGCGGCTTGATATGGCAGCGCAAACAGTTAAAACCAAGCTCTTTGGCCTTGCGGAATTGGTCGCGCAGATATTCGACCGACGGCACAGTATAAATAGTGTCGGCATAAATATCCTGATCAAGGGCCGCCAGCAAAAAAATAGGCTGCCCATTGAGCAAAATTTGACCGTTGTGGGTAACGATTTCCCGGAAGCCAAAGCGGATTTCCAAACTATCGCTATTATCCGCCGCCCCGCTGGGGTTGTCTAGGGTGATTTGGGCAGAATATAAGTTAGGAGTTTGTACGCTCCAAAGCTGGGGCTGGTCAATTTTAAGGGTAGCCCGATACTGAGTTGTACCAGGAATACAGCTCACCCTGGTTTCCACTTTATTCACTCTTAAATGAAATTCACCCTGGAAATGAGCCGTATCACCCGCCAAAGTCAGGCTAAAGTGGGCTTCGCCAGTATGAATGTCAGGGGTAATCTGAACGTTTTCCAGATAAGTGGCGGGAACAGCGATTAGTGTTACGTCCTGCCAGATGCCGCCGACATTGATATACCATTCTTGTTTGCCGTGTGGTAGTTGAGCCGCATCGAAAGGCGGTTGGTTAGAAGTGGTGTGGGCAGGGTAGTCCGGCCAGCGCGGTATGGTAATATCGTGTTGAACCGAGTCATAGACCCGTACCAATAGCTGATTGGATCCCGGCTTAACCCAGGCTTTGATAGGCACATCAAAGGGCATATAACCGCCTTCGTGTTGCCCCGCCAGTTCACCATTAACAAAAACCTGACACCAATAATCTACTGCCCCAAAATGTAACAGCAGTTCGCCCGCCTCTTCTACTACCGCTTGTTCCAATGAGAGCGCGTAACTATACCAGGCATAGCCGCTATACTGCTCCAACTCGGGGTAGGCGGCTTGCCAGGGCATCGGTACAGTTATAGGACGTTCCGGGGCGAAAGTAGTGGGCGTTATCGTTCCAGCAGGGTCTACTTGAAATTGCCACTGCCCATTCAAAGAGCGAACTTGACGCATAAAATCAAACCTTTCTAAAAACTTGGAGACTTATTATTTGTTAGTGGCATAATAATTGCTATAAAACCTTTATCTCAGACAGTATTTTGGTGTCCAGGCTAAAACAATAAATATGGATTACAACAAATTTTATGAATGATAGCCCCTTAATATAACCTTGTCAACTCTTGTTGGTTACAAATTGCCTAAAAAGACCCTTGACAAATGCTGTAAACCTTCTTACAATCAAATATATTGTAACCATCTAACTTTCCTGCAATAATCTTACAATCTTAGCGCATAACATAAAATCTGGAATGAAGGCAACGAAGCTGAAACTATGGTAAAACGCGAAGACATTAGCCGAATACTTATCCTGGATGATAACACCGAAAACGCCCAACTTGAGCGCGTATTTAAGGCTTTGGATTCGAACAACCGAATCCGTATCTTACGTTTTCTTACGGATAAAATGGCGACGGTAAGTGAAATTGCCTCTAGTCTGGAAATCCCTTTCTCAACAGCGGCTCTGCACATAGATACCCTGGTAGAAGCGGGGCTTATTCGGACTGAATTTGAACCAGCCAGCCGGGGACTACAAAAAGTTTGTGTACGAATGTATGACAAAATAGTAGTTGACCTGCCAATGGCGGAGGGCGCGGTTGAGCAAGCAGTTGAACAAAGTATGCCAATTGGGGCTTTCGTAGATTGCCAGATTATACCCACCTGCGGCTTGCTAAGTGAAAGCGGCATTATTGGGTTGTTGGATGACCCAGCTTCTTTTTATGAGCCAGATCGTTTGAACGCCCACCTGCTCTGGTTTCATCAGGGCTATGTCGAGTACCGTTTCCCCAATCGGGTTCCAGCCGCCACTCATCCAGAATCTTTACATTTAAGTATGGAAATATGCTCCGAAGCTCCTCTTTACAATCTGGAATGGCCTTCGGACATTACCCTCTGGATTAACGAGGTTGAAGTTGGTACCTGGACGAGTCCGGGAGATTTCGGGGGTGAACGCGGACGTTTAACGCCAGAATGGTGGACAGAACGCAATACCCAATACGGCCTGTTAAAGTTCTGGCACGTCAACGAAAACGGCTCGCAGGTAGATGGTATGGCAATCTCTAAGGTAAAAATAGCAGACCTGAAATTAAATCAGGCTCGCTTTATTTCGGTGCGATTAGGCATCAAGCCTGATGCTGAACATGTGGGCGGTTTGAACCTATTTGGTAGCCGCTTCGGTAATTACCCCCAGGATCTAGTCTTGCGGGTTGTTTATCGCGCTTTAGATCGAAACGTATAAACCACACGGGCAAATCCAGAATTCATCCTAATTAAATGCCTGTATAAACCATAATGGTGAGATGAAAGCTTTAACTAGCTCTTTAAAGCTACCTTTTTTTTGGTCAACCAAATAGAATTGAGAATTTCCAAAGGAGGAACACTTGATGTTTAGTAAGTTAAAGGCACGCTTTAGTTTGATTACTGTAGCATGCATGTTGTGTTTGATGCTACTGGCGGCTTGTGGTGACCCTACTACCACAGCTCCTGCCGCTACTACCAGTGCCGCCACAACTACGGCTGGGGCAGGAGCAACAACTGCTAGTGCTGCCACCACTACGGCTGGGGCAGGAACTACTACTGCTAGTGCTGCCACAACTGCCGCTAGTGGCGCGGCTCTCACTCTGCCCGCAAATTGCAGCAATGTCCAGTTACAATACTGGAACGGCTTCACTGGCCCTGATGGACCTTTTATGGGCCAGATTGTAGATGCCTTTAACAAGGCCAATACTGGCAAAGTCACCGTCAAGATGACCAGTCAGGCCGACTATGGTACTCAGTTGACGACGGCGGCGGCTTCGGACACCCTGCCCGATATTGCCATAATTAACGAAGATGCGGTGGCTACCAATGCCTTCAATAATGTTATCCGACCGATTGATGCGCTATTGCCGCAATTAGGCTTTACCGCCAGCGATTTCCCGAAGGTTGCCTGGGACAACGGAGTAGTAGCAGGCAAGCGTTATACTCTGCCACTCAGTATGGTGCCAATGACTATGTACTACAATGCCGATTTGCTCAAAGCCGCTGGTATGACCGATGCGCCCAAGAATGATGCTGACTTCCAGAAAGTGGCGGCGGCTATCACTAAAGGTGGCAACAAAGGTTTCCAAATTACCAGTGGTTTCCCGGTTCAGCAGATTTTTCAACAACTGTTGCATCAGTATGGTGGTAGCGAATTTAATGCGGACGTAAGCCAGGCCACCTGGAATAGCGACGCGGGGGTAAAGGCTGCCCAATGGATGTTGGACGCGCAGAAGAAGTTTTCCGAACCTTCCCTGGAAGTGGATGCTGACCTCAATTCGTTCAAAGCTGGCAGTGCTGGGATGATTTGGAACGGTATCTGGCAGACCACCAACGTAACTGGCAGTGCGGTATCGTTTAGTGGTAAAGCTACTGCCGCCCCTCAAATCGGCACTCAGCCTGGAACCTGGGCTGGTATGGCTTCATTAGCACTACCTGCTCACAAAAAGGGCCTTGATGCCTGTAAGGATGCTGGTTCAGCTATGTTAATGAAGTACATCTTGGATAATTCGCTGACCTGGGCAAAGGCGGGCAACGTTCCGGCTTACAATAAAGTTCGCAATAGTGCCGATATTAAGTCCCTGCAACCGCAGGCAGACTTGGCAGCGGCAGTCGAAAATCCGATTTTCCCACCCTCTGTGCCTGGTATCGGTGATGCCTTTGGGCCGTTAGGTGATGCTATTACCGCTATTATGACGGGTAAAGCCAAAGACATTAAAGCTGCACTGGACGACGCGGCCAAGAAGAGCAATCAGACTCTGGCGGCCAACAAAGCGAAGTATGGTGATGCTCCCAAGTCATAAGTAAGTTTGAGTTTAACTATTTTTACAGGTGCGCGTCAGGTAGTTCTAGCTCTAAAATTCCAGGCTTGGCGCATACCCCTTTTATCACGAGGTCTTTTAAGAAAGGTAGGGTCTTTCAATGGCGGATACTATCCAGGGGCGCGACATTCCAGGGGTAGCAGTACAAAACATGAAAACCAAACGTCGTTTCAACATTACGCCCTACCTGTTTATCCTACCCCATTTGTTCTTTTTTGTGGTATTTGTAGGCTACCCGTTTTTTAGTGGGTTAATCTATAGCACCTTTCAATATAACATTCTTACGCCTGAAAATAACAAGTTTATTGGGGCGGACAATTATACCAACCTTTTTAACCCCAACAGCCGTGAGTTTGATTTGTTTTGGAACGCTCTCGGCAATACCGGGTTGTTTATGCTCTACAGTGTCCCAGCCCTGGTGGTAATTCCTCTATTATTGGCGGTATTACTGAACACCAAACTGCCAGGCCGCAACTTTTTTCGGGCTATTATCTTTGCTCCCTGGGTGCTGTCAGTTTCAGTTATAGCTTTGTTATGGTACTGGATTTTCCAAAGTAACGGTGGTTTAGTCAACGCTTATGTCAAAACGCTGGGCCTCACCGGCGAGGACGGGCCAGTGCGTTGGCTTTCAACTTTGCCCCCAGCCTGGATTGCTATAACGGTTGCAACCGTGTGGTGGACGATGGGTTTTAATATGATTATTTTACTGGCGGCTTTGCAAGATATACCTGAACAACTTTATGAGGCCGCTACTATAGATGGGGCTAACACCTGGCAGAAATTTTTCCGTATCACCTTGCCATTGCTTCAAGCGGTGTTAGTATTCGTGGTTATTATCACCATTATTTCCTCCTTTAACCTGTTTGGTCAGCCGCTTTTTATGACCAACAACGGGCCATCCAGGGGAACTGAGCCAGTAATGTTCCGCATTTACGACGAAGGTTTTAACCGAAACAATCAGGGTAGTGCGGCGGCGATGTCCTTTGTGGTGGCGTTAATAATGATTGCGATTTCTTATCTGAACTTCCGCGTCTTCGGCAAGAAGGATAATACTTATTAATAGAAGGGGGAGCAAATGGCTACTACCACTCCGGCTCAAACTGCCACCAATCGCAAAGCAGATTCATTCTATCGGAGTCGCCTGTTTTTGCAACGGGCCATTCTTTATCTTATTTTAACTTTTGTGGCGGTCATTGTTTTGATACCTATGTTCTGGATGTTCGCCACCTCAATAAAACCCAAGAACCAGTTGTTCACCAAAGACATTCAATGGTGGCCGGCCAATCCTACTTTCGACAATTATCAGAAGTTAGTGGACAATCCAGCCACGCCAATTGTCACCTGGTTTACCAATAGTGTGCTGATAGCCGCTATTGTGACGATTCTAGTGTTGGCGGTAGATTCGCTGGCAGCCTACGCTTATGCCCGGATGGAGTTTCGAGGTCGGAAAATCCTCTTTAATGTACTGTTGTTTACCTTATTCTTGCCGGGCATCTTGTTCCTGGTACCAAATTTTTTGACAATTAATGCTCTTGGTCTACGCAATAACTACCTGGGCGTTATCTTACCGGCACTAGCGGGGGTATTTGGGGTTTTCTTTTTACGTCAGTTTTTCGAGAGTATTCCCAAAGAGTTAGAGGAGGCCGGCCATATGGATGGGGCCAACAGCTTACAAACCTTTTGGAGTATAGCCCTGCCCCTAGCCAAACCAGCCCTGGCGACGCTTGGGGTAATTACCTTTTTAGGAAGCTGGAATGACTTTTTGTGGCCGTTGCTGATTTTACAAGACCGTAGTTTGCAGACGCTACCGATTGGCTTACGCAGCTTGCAAGGCTCTTACACCTCGGAATATGGCCTGATGATGGCTGGGGCAGTGGTAGCAGCCGTGCCAGTGCTAATTCTATATGTGATACTCCAACGCTTTATAGTGGCAAGTGTAGCTTCTTCTGGTGTTAAAGGTTAAAGAAAACAGGGCGGAGATTATGAGAAAACAAGGATTAAAGGTGCGTTGGTATAGTTCTGTGGTAATTTTACTGGTAGGGCTGAGCTTGATGACAAGTTGTGGGGATAGCCCAACCGCCCAACCCACCCCCGTCGCCCAAACTACTGTTCAACTTACTACCGTTTCCCAAACTACTACTCCGCCTGCGGTTACTACCAGTGTTGCCGCCAGCCCAAACGATACCAACGCCGCGACTACTATTCCGTCCGGCAATTTTCAAAACCCGGTATTAGTGAATGATTTTGCTGACCCATTTGTGTTCGCAGTCAACGGCACTTTTTATAGCTATGCCACTAACGCCAACAGCAAGAATGTACAAGTGGCTACTTCTAGCGATATGGTCAATTGGAATTTAGGAGGTGATGCGCTACCCGCCCTGCCTAAGTGGGCAAAACTGGGCGGCTCGTTGGTGTGGGCTCCCGACGTAAAGCAAATTGGCGCGAAATTCGTAATGTATTATACTGCCCGCGACAAAGCATCAAACAAACAATGTATTGGAGTGGCTACCAGCGACCAACCCGAAGGTAAGTATAAGGATAGCAGTGAGAAGCCGATAGTTTGTCAGACGGACGAAGGCGGCGATATTGACCCGAACGTTTTTCAGGATAATAGTAAACTTTACCTGTACTTTAAGAATGATGGTAATTGTTGTCAGATGCCGACCAGTCTGTACGTCCAGGAGTTAGCTCCTGACGGTCTTAGTCTGGTAGGACAACCGACCAAACTTATAAGCAACGACCTACCCTGGGAAGGGCGGGTGGTGGAAGCTCCCCAAATGTTCAAACATGATAATAACTACTATCTGTTTTTTTCCGCCAATGATTATGCCGGAGCAGATTACGCGGTGGGCTATGCGACTTGTAAAACGGCGGTAGGGCCGTGCCAGCAGGCTGACAACAACCCTATTCTCAAATCAGTTCTCAAAATACCACTTGTGGTAGGACCAGGTGGTCAGTCCCTTTTGCAAGTGGGTGACCAGACCTGGATTTTTTATCACGCCTGGGAAATCTCCAGCTCCGGTACTAAAACTAACCGCCGCTTGATGTGGCTTGACAAGGTGGATTGGAAAGATGGTAAACCCATAGTGCAAGGCCCAACCACTGACCCCCAACCTTCCCCTAAAATTAAATAAAGCTAATAGCAATCGTTCAGAGGGTCAAATACAGGCTCAAAGTTGGACTAAACACAGTGGGTATGCAGCCACCGACAATCTCAAGTTGATTAACTGACTGAAGTAACGGAAAATTGATTTAGAATTAAGTAGGACTACTTAAACTAGCCGAGCAATCAGGGAATGCAAGTCAAGCTTGCAGGCTCTTGGGCTATAGTGGGATACTTTTAAGGGTTTTAAGGAGAGTTTTATGCGTTATCGTGGATTTGGCCGTACCGGCTGGGAAATCAGTGAAATTGGTTACGGAATGTGGGGGTTGGCCGGCTGGACTGGGGCAGATGACGAGGCGATACGCTCCTCCCTACAACTAGCGGTTGATCTTGGTTGTAATTTTTTCGACACGGCCTGGGGTTACGGCGAAGGGGCCAGTGAGCGCATCCTGGGCGAACTGATTCGGGCCAACCCAAACAAAAAACTTTATCATGCCACTAAAATTCCACCTAAAAACTTTAAATGGCCGTCACGGCGGGGCTATAATCTGGACGATTGTTTTCCCCCTAGCCACATCCGAGAGTATACCGAAAAGAGTCTGGCTAACCTGGGACTATCCCAAATAGACTTAATGCAGTTTCACGTTTGGGAAGATGATTGGGCAAAAGAAAAAAGCTGGCAACGAGAGCTGGAAAATCTCAAGCGGGAAGGTTTAGTACAGCATTTTGGCATTAGTATTAACCGCTGGGAGCCCTGGAATGCCATTCGTACCTTGCAAACTGGAATGATTGATGCGGTGCAGGTGATTTACAACATTTTCGACCAGAATCCAGAAGATAAGCTTTTCCAGGTCTGCCGCGAGCTTAATATTGGGATTATTGCCAGAGTGCCGTTTGATGAAGGAACCCTAACTGGAACACTAACCAAAAATAGTCATTGGCCTGAAGGCGACTGGCGCAATAGCTATTTTGTCCCAGAAAACCTGATACCAAGTGTGGAGCGGGCGGAAGCTCTTAAACCGCTAGTACCCGCCGGAATGACGATGACTGAGATGGCCCTACGCTTTATCCTATCCAATCCAGATGTGGATACAATTATTCCCGGTATGCGCAACCTTGACCATGCCCGTTCAAATATCGCGACCAGTGACACAGGCGCATTGCCAGAAGAGTTATTAGCTAAATTACATTCCTTTCGATGGGAGCGTCAGCCTACCGAATGGTCACAGTAATCTTTAAGTTTAGGCACTGTAGCGGAAATGTTTATCGAGAGGGTTTTTGAGTGCATCTACTAAATGGTTAAGAAAAACCAATCAGTTTGGTATAAATCTTCTCATAATCTAAAATATTTGAGCTCAACCGCAAAACAACTTCGTCAATTTAAAATAATCTGCCTGGGTTTTTAGAACAACGCCATATTATTCATAACTTTGGGAAAAGCTGAATAATATGGCCGACTGATTCTTTTTAACCTTTAATCGGATACCGTTTATTATCCTACAGGCAAATTGGATAAAGCCACCTGTAAACCTATAACTGGTTAAAGCGTTGGGCGGCTGAACGACCCATGGTAGTTAAGGTTTTAAGTATAGTGGAAGGGTTCTTAGCCTCAATTTCATTTCCTAACTCGATTTTATCAGCACCACTACTTTTCTGTACTCCTGGTAAAACAAAGCGGTTGACTAATTGAAGTATCTTAAGGGTAGGCCCAGGTAATATCCCATGAGTTAGGGCTAGTATATTTGCTGGTATAGAGAGAATGCATTCGCTTTCACGACGTTTAACTGCTAATATTATCCGACTAGCCGCCTTTTCTGCATCCATAGATAATAAGGGTAAACTAGCACCGAGACTAAACCAACCAAATTCTGCTGCTTGATTACCCTTAAACTCCGCATTTAAGTGCGAACCTGTCCTCATAAGGCCAGGAATAATTGTAGTTACGCTAATCCTTTTCTGGAAAAGCTCAGCAGCTAAACCTTCTGAAAAACCAGTGGTAGCAAACTTAGCGGCTGAATAAGGAAGCAGATGAGGTATGCTTACCTTACCCCCAATTGAGGAGATATTTACAATCTGACCGCTTTCACGCGCTTGCATTAAAGGTAAAACTGCTAAAGTTAAATATACTACGCTCCAGAAATCATTCTGGAAAGCTTCCTCGAAATTTTCAAGCGTCATGTTTTGTAATGGGCCTACCTGAATAACTCCAGCATTATTAACTAGAATATCAATTCGCCCAAAGCGTTGAAGGACTGCCTCAACTAAATTTTGAACCTGAAATTTATCTGAAACGTCACATTCTACTATGAGAACCTCAGTTTGCGGGCTGAATACGTCCAAGTCTGCTTTAGCCCGTTCCAGTTCCCCATAATCTCTAGCACAGATAGCTAATTTACAGCCTTCTTTTGCAAACTCACGGGCAAGTAAAAGGCCCAGTCCTCGGGAGCCACCAGTAATTAATACAACCTGCTCATTTAGTCGGACTACGTCAGGGTTGCTCAATGAGCGAAATCTGGAATTTAGCCCACTTAATTTTGTCTTAGCCATAAAAATCGTATTCTCCAAATAACTTTCACTTCAGGCTAATTTCCTGTCCATTTTAGCTATTACTTTACGTAATGAGTTCCAAAGTGGAAACAGTATCTTTATAGAAGCTAGAATTTAACGATAACAGCTTACATAAACGTTAAGTTCTAGCAAGTCTATGACAACCTTGTTAAATAGACTAAGCTCAAGGTTTCAGGACAACCTTTGTACAATTATCCAGTTTATCCCTAAAAATCTGATAGCCGTGGGCGGCTTCATCCAAACTTAGTTTATGACTAATAACAAAACCAGGGTCAATCTCACC